>Ga0071330_1093425_pt1 | contig 73603 bp, 74 predicted proteins | sample GBScel77sediment_FD_63802 | JGI IMG/M metagenome (GOLD analysis project Ga0071330, IMG submission 63802) | Hot spring sediment microbial communities from Great Boiling Spring, Nevada - Cellulolytic enrichment Sediment 77C v2 (version 2) | ecosystem: Environmental > Aquatic > Thermal springs >...
AGGAGCGATAAACATCTGGCATAGGTATCTTGGGAAGAAGTTCCAAGTAGTAGCGGGATTGGCACCCGTCAGAGGTGTGAGGTTTAAACCACACCTCTGTGGCCATGGAGTATCAAATGCTCCATGGAAGGCAGCCTAAGGAGCTGCTAAGAATCCCATCCCCTTCAGGGGATTGGGAGTGTCAAATCTCGGACTGATCGATGGATCTTCAAGAGAGAAGAGAAATGAATAGGAAATCTCAGCCCCCTGAGCGGGGCCTTTTATTTTTTTCATTGTATCAGAGAGTTGAACTTGTTCCTCTGCTCGGTGAGAAAGTTTTCGAGCTTTTCCATGTCCAACTCCGCTAAGAGCACGGCACTACCTTCCAAAGATTCGTTTCTCACGATGTATCCGTCGTGGTTCTGGGTGATGGGAATGGGACCACAGACGCAGGCCTTATCCTTCAGACGATTGCGGGCCACTTTTCCAACAAGAGTCGCTTTGAGACTGTAATATCCCACCATTTGCGCGTGTGACCAGAAGTGATACTTGTCGTCCCACTCGTTGTAAACGTTGCTCCCGCTTGTGGGTGTCACTACGATCCTGATCCCATCTTCCACCAGACTGGAAAGAAACTCGCTGTTCGTGAGCCAGCGTTTCGGTACGAGCGCCAGGCCCCGATCCTTTACCAAGACTCTCTTCTCAGCAATGAACCTACCCTGACCGCAGAGCTTCAATCCGTGTACCGTGCCGAACGCTACCACACAGTTCATCTTCCTCGAGACTTCAGCCATGAACCATTCGCACTGTTGTGTAACAGGATCCGGAATGCCGAGTCCGTTCTTCGGGAATCTTTTAAAAAAAGGAAGGGACCAGATACCGTTGACGAAGAACAGATCCGTGAGCGCCGGGAAGACGACCACGTGAGGCATAAAACTCGAAATCTTTGAAAGGATCGAGAGAAAAAAATCCGCAAAGATCCTGCCATTTCTCAGGCTGGGGTCGTACTCAAGTTGCAACACGGCTGCTCGGACAACGTTATTTGGTTCAGAACGTTTTCGTGAAGGCGGCAAACCTCTTAGTAGCTTCCAGAATCGCACAGAGAAAGGATTCATATTTCCCTCAGCTGGCGAGGCTCTTCACACTGAAGGTCTTGCCGGAGTCTGTTCGAGACACGTCGAGCTCAACAACACACGAGGAAGTGGCATCGAAGAGTATCCCAGAGTGCTCCCTACCCTGACCTGGCACACAGAAGAAGAGGTGGGTCGCGTCACCGTGTTTTGCCAACAACACGATGGGTACGTTGAACTCTCTACTCGAGCCCCAGCAGATCGTTTTGGCCAACAACAGTTCTTCCGGTTTCGACACATCCTGAAAGACGAACAGAACGTTGGCACCAAGGTCGGCAGCCTTTTTTGCGTACCTCCAGTTCATGAAACCCGTTGCCACTGCGAACAGTCCTTGCGGGAGTTCGAGCAAGTGAAAACCAGAGCCGTAGCTTGTCTCCTCGGAAAAATTGGAAAGCAGGATGTAACCTCTCTCACTTCCGAGCAGGTAGAAGTTCGCACCGGCGATCGGTTGCTCCACCCAGGAGACCGCAAGGTCAACGTGGAAAAATTCGCTCAGCACAATCTGCCTTCCAACGAGAAGCCTCACTCGTTCACCTCGAAGAAATTATAACACAAAGGGAGGGCACCAATGCCCTCCCCTGGCGGGGACGACGGGATTTGAACCCGCGACCACCGGTGTGACAGACCGGCATGCTAAACCAGGCTGCACCACGTCCCCGACTCTCCAGCGATACTTAGTATATCATAGACCTCCAGAAAGATTCAAGAGGTATTTTTTTGAGTCTCAGACCTTTCTGGTTCTCACGAAGTTCTCTATGGATCTATCCCAGGTTTTCTCCACATCGTTTGAGAAATAACACGCGGGAAGTTCTCCACTGCTCCTGTGGTAGGCCAGGCACTCACAACAGATGCCCTTTCTTGGGCATCCCGGATAAGAACAGTTGCACCTTTTGAGGTTCTTCTCCTTGTTCACGCAGTTCATCACGATCCCTCCTCATTCGGATTTCAAGAAAAGGTTAGCAGCGACAGTCAGCATTGTCAAACCACAGATCAGGAAAAGCGCGTTTATTCCCCAAAAGATATGCGAATTCATGAGTTGGAATCCCGCGGAAACCCTGACCAGATCGGCAACATACTTCACAGGCAAAACATAAGCGAGCCACCTCACGTAAGATGGCATCCAGTGAACGGGGAAATACACACCAGCGAAGAACATCATGATCGTGTTTAACAGAGAAGCGACGTTCGAAGCAGTCTGAGGTTGTTTGAAGATCGCCGTCAGTAGCAATCCCAACGCCATCATGCCCAAGGTGGAGAACACTAAGGTCAGAATCAACTTGAACCAGTTGAACGGTATGCCGGCGTTGAAAAACAGTCGGGCAAGGAACAAGGTCATGAACAAAGAGAGGAAACTCATGAGAACTCGTACGAAAGCCACAGCAGAAACTATCTTCACTGGTTTAACGGGCGTCAGGATTATTCTCCTCAAAGCACCTCTCTTTCTGTAATTGCCGAACACGGTTATCATAGAGAACATGCCGTTCGAGAGAACCGAGATCGCTATGACACCGGTCAGAATGTACTCAAAAGTCGTGATCTCCTTTCCCGAAGGACTGTGCTCCATCCTCGAAACCGTGAAATAAGAACGCGCGTTGTTCAGTTTCTTCTCCAAAATGCTCTTCACAACGATCTGGAGCATTTTGACTTCCCCAACGACATTCGTGTTCCTTTCGTTGTAAAAGAGCTCAACGTTGGAACCGTTCATGCTCAGTCCGATCGAAAGCTCACCCTTTTGGATAGCAGACACCAACGCTTCACGATCCGAGAAAAATTTGAAGCGCCATTTTCCAACCCCTTCAAGTTCTTTCAACACATCTTCGTTCAGCTGAACGATTCCCACGGTACGTGCAGACTCACTGGTCGAGCCGAACACGAAACCAAAGATTATCAAGAAAACCACGGGAAACAGAATGCTGAAAAACATTTCCAACCTGTTTCTCGCAGAATCCAGAAACAAGAGCTTCACGAGGCTGAAAAACTCACTCATGACCCATCACCCTCTTGAAATTGACGACGAACAAAACCAGAGATAGCACGAACCATACGGATGGAACCAAGAAGGTTTGAAGCGAACTGAAAGAGTACACGTTCTGTCCCAGGCTCTTCCTCAGATCCTCGACCAAGTAGGTCGTCGGTAACGCCAAACAGATCCACTCCAAAGGCTTTGGTAAGCCGAAGTTCAAGAGTGGAAAGTAGAAACCTCCCAAGAACATCAAAATCTGGTTCATGATCTGGCTGACTACCAGAGCGGACGAACTCTTCTTGAACAAGGCTGTGATCATCATGCCCAGGCCGAAGAAAACCACCATCGTGAACAAAAGTTTGAGGATAAACTCAAGAGAGAGACAGGAAGGCTGCACTCTGTAGACCATCATTCCAAAAACGTATATCAACACGCAGGAGATCATCATTATGAAACCCATCGACAGAAGCAACGATGTGAAATACTCGAAAGGTTTCACTCCACACGTGAAGAACCTTTTGTTGATTCCAACCTCTCTGTTGTAAAGGATGTTCAGCGGAAGATTGAACAGACATATCGCCAACCAAGACATCAGAATCACTGCTGGGAAGAGATAGGTCGGATAGTGAAAGTCGCTTTCTTCCACGTTCGACACGGGTTTTTCTTGGATCTGAACCTCAACGTAGGATCTAACGACGTTCGCTCGCTTGAAGAATTCCAAGTTCGCTTGCTCGAAGATCGTCTGAAGCAACTGAGCTGCCATCTCTGATTCCTGATGGGCTTTCAAACAATGTACTTCCAACTCGGGCAGGTTTCTATCCTGTTTCGTCAAAACAACCCAGGTGAGTCTTCCACTGAAACCTGAAGGAACCTTCAAGACGACGTCGAGTTTTTTCTTTTTCAAATCCTCCAGAGCTTTCTCCAAGGTGTCGTATTCGCTCAGTTGAAATGGCTCAGGTTGAACCGCCTTCAAAACTTGGTTCAAAAACTCGGCGAATCCCACCAAACGCTCTTCGAAAACCACACCGACTTTGAAGCTCACACTCTCCGTCGAACCTCCACTCCAAAAAACCGAGGTCAAAACGAAGAACAAAAAAAGAGGAAAAACAAATGGCCAGAAGATCCCGTTGAAATCCCTCACGCTGTCCAGAAGAAAGGCCTTCGCCAATTTGAACAAGCAAACCACCTCAGTCTCTCAGATGCCTGCCAGTCAAGCTCAAGAAAACGTCCTCCAGGTTCGGTCTTCTGACCACGAGGTTTTCGACGCTTAGACCTTCGTTCTTTGCCAAGACGAATATCTTCTGCACATCGTCCTCGACTTTCTTAGTCGGAACCGTTATTTTTTCATCGTTGAGCATTCTCGCCCCCGGCATTCTTTCCAGGAACACCTCCGGTTTTTCGACAACGAACTCCAGATAACTGTCCATGTTCAGCATCTTTATCAGGTCATCGACTGTGCCTTCGGCTATGATCTTTCCGTGGTCCATTATCAAAACGTAATCGGCCAGCTCTTCGGCCTCCTCCATGTAGTGGGTCGTCAAGAGTACGGTTTTTCCCTTCTCTACAAGGCCTCTCACGATCTGCCACACGTGTCTCCTCGCTTGCGGATCCAGCCCGGTCGTGGGCTCGTCTAAAAAGACGATTTTCGGATCGTTCACCAGGGCAACGGCGAGAGCCAGTCTCTGCATTTGACCACCCGAAAGAGCCTTCACACGTGAGTTCATCTTCTCTTGAAGCATGAACATTTCGATCAATTCTCTGAGTTGAGAAGCTTTGAGGGATATTCCGTAAAGACCAGCGAAGAGTTCGAGTGTTTCTTTAACGGTCAAATTATCCAGAAAAGCGCTCTTTTGAAGCTGTACACCGAGTATCTTCTTGATCTCTTCGTCAATGGTCTCGACTTTTCTACCGAAGTAGAATATCTCCCCCTCGTCCTTCTTCCTCAAACCTTCGATGATCTCGATCGTCGTCGTCTTGCCTGCACCGTTCGGTCCAAGCAGGGCCACGATCTGTCCCTGTTCCATTGTGAACGACACGCCATCAACTGCTTTAACGTTTCCATAGTATTTCTTAAGATTCTTGACCTCCAGAACGCTCAAAGTCTTTCCCCCTTCATGTGCAGTATAACATCCGCTTCGGATCTTTTCAAATACCAGTCTCAGGGTCTCTAACCGTTTTTTAATACGTCATGTCTAAGATTGTGAAAGAGTATCCCGGCAAAGGGGGGATGGCCATGAAAAGGTGCGTGTGGTTCGTGGCGTTTATTTTGCTTTCAACGTTTCTCTGTGCACAGCCAGCGATTCTCATCAACGATGGTTGGGTCAAAGTGAGTGTGCTCAGCAACATGTCGAGGCAGTATCCCTATCCCACCGACTACGTCATCGAAGTGCGAGCGCTGAATCGAAACATGCCGGTGGAAGTCTCTTATTTGATGATCGACAACACCGGAACGCCTCAACATCCATCTACAAACTTCGTCATGAAGGGCTCGAACTTTGATCCTCCTTGGGATGGTAGCTGTTTCTTCAAGACTGAGGTCGGAGGATGGGCTCAAGCAGAGTTCGTGCAGAATCCAAGGTATCTACCATTACCACACTATCGAACGTGTCTGCTCTTGCTCGCCAGATACGAAAACATCTACGCCGTGTTTCTGAGAGAAAACGATGGTCGAGTAGGATACAGAGTCCTCAAAGGGGGTGCTTTCACGAGCTTCGAGATACCATCGGTTGCGAGAGTCGAGCGACAGGGTAACGATTTCGTGATCAGCTCCCTGGGTCAGCCGGTGGAAGTGGGCATTTGGGTCGAAGGTAGATACACCCACGACGAAGTTGGTGGTTGGGCTTCCCCAGCTTATGCGGCGAGGACAAAACGGTACAAGATACCCCACTACGAGATGTTCATGATGATGATTGGCCGTTACGACAAGCTCGCGTTGATCATGGGCAAAGAGAACGATGGACGGCTCGGTGTGATAGTGTTTCAATCTTCTCAGGACTGGTCGCGAGCCAAAGAAACGAAGGGTTTCTGCATGAGCCGAGCTCGAGGGATCAATCTCACTGTCACGGCACTCTCGAACCAACCCGTTGAAATCACACACTTTTCTTTCGACAACACGTCTTGGCAGTGGGAAGTCGGTGGATGGGCGAATCCAGACTACGCATCGAAGCAACAAACGTTCACGCTGAAACACTACACACCAGGCTTGATCGTTCTCAGCAGGTACGATCAAATGGTCGTGATCGCTTACAACGAGAACGACGGGATTAACGGGGTTATACTCTTGACTGAGTGAGAGATCTCCCCGAAGGTGTCACAGCTACGGGGAGGTTCTCTTCTGCTCGATGAGCTTCAGCAGTTCCTCGACGATCGTGTCCGACGGGATCGTTTTCACGATCTTTCCAGATTCGAATATCACAGCCTTTTGCTTGGTTCCAGCAACTCCAATGTCGGCATGCCTTCCTTCGCCAACTCCGTTCACGATGCACCCCATGACCGCAACAGTCAAATCGGTTTTCTCCACAAGCGGTTCGATCGTCTTCGCGATTTTCTCCACATCTATCTCACACCTGCCACAGGTCGGACAGGCGATGACCTGACCTGCCTTTCTTAAACCTAAAGAAGCGAGGATCCTGCGCGCCACGATCACTTCCTTTATGGGATCTCCCGCTATCGAAACCCTGACGGTGTTTCCAATACCCTCGAGTAAAAGGTGTCCTATCGCGATTGAAGATTTCACGATCGCCGTTTCTCCAACGCCAGCCTCCGTGAGTCCTATGTGCAGAGGATATTCCACCTTCGAGGCAACGTACTCGTTCGCTTTGATTGTTTCCAGAACGTCTGTGCTCTTGACCGAGATGACGATGTCGAAAAAACCGAGTCTCTCGAGCAATCGCACCTCGTAGAGGGCAGATTCTGCAAGAGCTGTGATTCGATCGTACTTCTGCTCGAAGTCCTTTCGCAAAGAACCACTGTTCGCACCAACCCTTATGGGAATGGAACGCTCTTTCGCAACTTCGACGAGCTCTTTGACTTTCCAATCTTGACCTATGTTGCCTGGATTTATCCTCACCTTGTCTGCGCCACTCTTGATCGCCTCTATTGCGAGGCGATGATCGTAATGGACGTCCGCCACGATCGGAACGTCGAAATCGAGAAGCTGCTTGATTTTTCTTATCGACCTCGCACTCTCTAAGTCTACTACGGCAACTCTCACTATCTCACAACCGGCCACGACAAGCTCTTTTATTTGCTTCACGGTGGCATCGACGTCACTGGTCTTCGTGTTCGTCATGGACTGAATGGACACTGGATAACCCTTTCCGATGAAAACTTTCCCCACCTTCACAACTCTGCTCATCTTCCCATCAACCTGCCTATATCGCCGAACGTGACGAAGACCATCAGCGCGATGAGCAGCAAAAAACCGATGAAGTGTATCAGGTTCTCCAGTTCGGGTTTGACCTTCTTTCTGCTCAACAGCTCGATCAAGGAGAAGACGATCCTACCACCATCCAGGGCGGGCAACGGCAAGAGGTTGAAGATCCCAAGACTCATCGTGATCAGCGCAACGAGGGTCAGCACAGGTTCGAGTCCGGCCTTCGCCGTTTCCCCGATGAACGCAACCAATCCAACGGGTCCAACGACACCACCAGCTTCCCTGCCACGGAAGACACCAAACAACGATCTGTACATTGTGACGAGAACGTTGTTGCATCTGTCCACAGCAACGACGATCACTTCGAAAGCGTTTGCAGGTCTCAAGTTGCTTGTCTTTGGTTCGAACAGGCCTGCTGTTTCGAGCACGTTCTTGATCAGTGAAGAAGGAATCTTCAGTTGGATCTCTCGATCGTCTCTCATCAACGTCACAGACACTTCGTCGGGTAAACCGCGCCTGGCCCAGACGATGCGGTCATGTTGAACTTCGATGTAAAAGCCTGTTTCTTGTGCAAGCACGAGTTGATAGATCCTCGAGAGGTCCACGTTGTTTTTCACCGTGATATCTTCAACACTCAATAGCACGTCGCCCCTCTTGAAAACATCGAAATCTTTTCTGAAAACGTTCGAGACCGTGGCGAAGTAAAAACCGAGTGCGTATTTTGGAGGATCGTACTGGTACTGTTTCAGTAACCCTCTGAACGTCCCAGCGTCCGTTTCCACCGACACGTAGTTCTCCACAAGGCTCGAAAGCTGCGCCGGGTTCAGAGGTTTTCCCGCCACCGAGTTGATGCTCGTTCCCACTTGAACGTCTCCGACCACGTCTTTCAGCAACATGAAATGAGATTCTTCGAACAACTTTGGTGCGGCATTTATAACGATCTTTTCTCCGTTCCTGAGCACGGTCAGTTCCACCGGGTTACCCTTCCTTATCGTCTGGCTGACGGTGTAACTGTCGTAAACCCTCCTGCCGTTGATCTTCAAGATTATGTCTCCGTCTCTGAGGCCTGCTTCGTGCGCAGGCTTGCCTGGCTCAACGTAAGCTATCGATATCGCGGGCACGCCCCACATCGAGACGATGAGGACAAAGAGCATGTAGCCTGCCAATATGGAGAAGAGAGGCCCGGCGAGGAAGATGAAAAGTCTTTGCCACGCCGGTTTTGAGTACAAACTCTGCGGGTTCTGCGCTTCTGTGGGGTCTTCACCTGCAAGCTTCACGTAACCACCGAGCGGGAAAACGTTTATCCTGAAAAGCGTTTTCCTGAACTTTTTCTGGTAGATCTTCGGGCCAAAACCTATGGCGAACTCATGTACGTCCACCCTGAACAGTTTCGCAAACACAAAATGACCAAGCTCGTGTACAACAACCACAGCCATGAACACGATCAAGAAGTACACTACAGCCATTCGATCACCTCTTCAGCGAGCTTCCTACTCGCTTCATCTACGTCCTTCAGATCCTGTAAGTCCCTCGGAGTACCTTCGATCTTTTCAACGACCTTCGCAAGGACTCTGGCAATGTCCGTGAACCTTATTCGACCCTGAAGGAACGCCTCCACACACACTTCATCAGCGGCGTTGTACGCGGTCCTCTTAGCGTAATCGTTTTCGATTTGGTAAGCAAGATAAAAGGCGGGATAGCGACACTTTTCAACTTGCTGAAATCTGAGCTGTGTTTCGGCGAAGTTCGGCCATTTTCTGTGTTCGTAGCGTCTGTCCGGATACGTGAGTCCATAGGCGATGGGAACTCTCATGTCGGGAAAACCCAGATGCATCTTAATCGTTCCATCTTTCAGAAACACCGCGGCGTGGACCAAACCTTCTCTGTGGATGAGCACTTCTACTTGGCTTGCCTGCAACTGGAACAGCTCGCACGCTTCTAAGACCTCGAAACCTTTGTTCACCATGGTCGCAGAATCTATCGTTATTCTCTTGCCCATCTTCCAGACAGGATGTCTCAGAACGTCTTCAGGCTTTGCCCTATCCAAATCCTCCAACTTCCAGTCTCTCAACGCTCCACCGGACGACGTCAGCAAGATTCTCTCCACTGAAGGTTCGTAGAGCTGCATCACGGCGCTGTGCTCGCTGTCGAGAGGAATCAGCTCGCAGGACGTTTCTTTCATCGCCTCTTTGACGAGCCAACCACCGCACACGAGTGCCTCCTTGCTCGCGAGCAAAACCCTCCTCGACGTTCGTAACGCCTTGAGCGTGACGGGAAGGCTCGCAAAACCTGGGATGCAAACCATCACGATGTCTGGTCTGCGCTGTTCGAGAAAGGCTTCAAGTTCTTCGTAACCATCTTTGGTGCAGATTAGCTTTTCAACCGCATATTCTTTCGCGAGACTTTGGGCTTTGTCGAAACTGGAGTGGTACGTTCCCGCCAAGACTCGGAAGGATCCCATTTTCTTGATCACTTCTAACGCCTGACTACCCATGGAACCCGTCATGCCGACGATCACGACGGTTCTTTCAACCATCTGAAGTACGCCACCTTTCCCCGTTCAACCGATATTTTGACTCGCGGCAAGATCGCGATGTTGCTCACCCCGTAAGGATGGTCGCATGGCATGTTTTTGTTAGCGATCTCGTACTTGAACCCCTTCAGTGTGACTCCGTACGCATCTCCGGCGATTGGGATGATGGACCATTTCTCGTTCGGATTCGCTTCGAGTTCCACCTCTGTGGAAACAACGCCCACGATCAGTTTCCGACTCTTTGCGGTGATTTTGACGTTGAAAGAACCCATCAGGTACATCAGCGCCAGAAGCATGTCCAGCCTCTCGCCCATCCAGCAGAAAATGTCTATTTCCTTTGCCCCTCTTTCGATCGCCTTTCTGAGCGCGAGCTCGGTGTCTATCTCGTCCTTCTCTTTCGGGAACAAAAGCACTTCACAGCCGAGCGCTTTCAGTTCGTTGAGATCGGACTCGTCCAGCGAGTCGCCGTCTCCAACGAACAAATCCGGCACCAGACCGGCTTTCAAGAATCTTTTTGCCCCTCCGTCCACCGCTATGATGAGGTCGTAGTCTTCCAGATCTACACTTTCGAAGTCCTCACAATCACCGTTCAGAAACAGAGCGCTCCTCATGGATGATGCCTCCGATAATGTTCCTGTATTTGTTCACGGTGCGTCTGCTCAGCTCGATACCGTGTTCCTTCAGAGAACGTCTCAGTTCCTCGTCGGTCGAGTTGGGATTGTTTCTCAGCAGTTCGCAGAGCAAGGGTAACAGGAATTTCACTTCGACGTTCCGACCGAAGAATACGCGCATCGGGAAAGTGCCTACAGGCGTTTTAACATACTTGGCAGAAACGGCCCTCGAAACGGTGGAAACGTGCAGTTCCAGTTCCTCTGCGGCATCGACGAGCTTGATCTTGTTAGGATAGCTCGATTTTCCAAGCAAGAAATTCACGTTCTTTCTGACGATCATGTTTCCAAGAGAGAGCAGTATCTCCTTTCTGCGCTGCAGCAACTCGTTGAGGTAAAGGAAGATCTTTTCTATCTTCTTGTTGAAACCGCCGAAGTAGATGGCAATCTCCCTGACCTGCACAGACAGATCGTCTCGGATCACCAGGTCCGGTCTCACGTACGACGCGCTTTCCCCAAAGCCTGAAACACAGCCTTCGAACAGGCCCTCAGGCCCAACGCTCTTGATGGCTTCGATCAAATTTTCCAGTTTTTCCTGCGTTATCGAGAATTTTTCGCAGATCTCTCTTTTTTCCACCAGAAGCTTTCCAGAATCGTCAAGATTGTATATTATGTACTCTGCGATGTGTTCCTCTTCCTCATCGAGCCGAAGCAAAACGATGAGCTCCATGAGTTCTTCCTGAAGAGATTTCTCACCGCTTCGCAAGCGGCTCGTCCCTGAAAGTCCAGTCTCTTCGTCCTCCGCATCGAGACTCACGTGCGGAAAGCTGTCTTTAAGGAACTCAAGAAGTTCTCCCGTTGGAAGCTCGACGAACTTGAAGAAGATCTCTCTGTTGGAGAATTCTCGGCTTAGATCGAGTCTCAGCCTCATCGTTCTCGCTCCCACATTACTATACACTCAGAGGATGAACATGGCATCTCCGAAGGAATAGAATCTGTATCGCTTTTCCACAGCTTCTTTGTAAGCCTTCATCGTCAGTTCATAACCGGCGAAAGCAGCCACGAGCATCAGAAGGGTGGATCGTGGTAGATGAAAGTTCGTGATGAGTGCGTCCACAATCTTGAATTCAAACGGAGGGTAGATGAACAGATCCGTCTCACCCTCTCTGAGATTCGTACGAGCGAAGGTCTCGAGCGTCCTTGCTACCGTCGTTCCCACCGCGATGATCCTGCCACCTTCCGATTTCGCTTTCTCTATGGTTTCGACCACATCCAGGGGTATTGAGTAACGCTCAGCGTGCATTCTGTGTTCCTCCACGTTCTCCGTCTTCACCGGTCTGAAGGTACCGATGCCCACATGGAGTGTGATCTCCACTATCTTCACACCGAGAGAACGGATCCTCTCCAGAAGTGTTTCTGTGAAGTGAAAACCAGCTGTGGGGGCAGCCACAGAACCAGCCACTTTGGCGTAGACTGTCTGGTATCTTTCAAGTGGTATCTTTGTTCGAACATAGGGTGGGATGGGCGCCTCTCCCACCCTTAACAGTTCCTCGTCGTTCACGCTGAATTCGATCAGTCGCATCCCTTCTTCGCACTTGTCCAGGCATCTCGCCAGGATGCCTTCGTTCAGTTGCACCACAACCTTTGGTTTGATTTTTTTGCCAGGCCTCACCAGGCATTTCCAGACTCTTTCGTTCACTTTCTGCACCAGCAATATCTCGACCTGCCTGTTTTCAAGCTGACCGAAAAGTCTTGCGGGGATCACCTTGCTGTTGTTCAGCACCAACACATCGTTGCAAGTCAGATACTCGAGAATCTCCCGGAAAATCCTGTGCTCTATAGAGCCCGAGGCCCTGTGAACGACCATCAACCTGGAACTATCTCGGGGTTCGATGGGCGTTTGGGCGATCAGTTCTTCGGGGAGTTCGTAGTCGAAGTCAGACACCTTCATTCGAACAGCCTCCTGAGATCCAGTCGCTCTATCTTGCAGTTCCACTCCTCGAATTTGTCGTTGCTCACGACCACGGCGTTCTTTTCAAGCGCAATGGATATGATGAGTTCGTCCGCAGGAGAGTGAAAGTACGTTCTTTCCGCGTAGAACCATTCATTCTCTTCGGTGAAGATGTATTTGATATTCCTGTCGAACACCAGATAATAAGGATAATAAAACTCTTCAAAGTTTGCAAGCCTTTCCAGAACAAAATCTATGTCCGAGAGCTTACCTCTCAACCTTGCAATGTTGCTTCCGTCCAGGACCACAGCTCGCACAGGTCTTTTCAAAAGCGCCGCCTTGACGTAAACATGACACTTCAACCTGGACAAGACATCCGCTTTGGAAAACTCGTCAAGTTCTCTGAAGAGCTCGACGAGTGTTTCCAGTTCACTCATGTGTGTGATTCGAACAGAATTGATCTGCTCGACGAGCCAGTCCAAACCTTCGTTTCCACCCCTCATGAGGGCAGCCTGAAGTTCGAGAAAATCTTCCAATTTCGACTCTGAGAGCAATTGTCTGGCACGCTTCACGAAGTTCAGAATGTCTCTGTCGTTTATCAGCTCCATCAGCTCGTACGACGGGGGAGGAAACCGTTTTGGTCTCAGCCAGAAGAAGGGTTCCAGTCCAGCGATTTCAATCGAGTCGTTGATCTTCGCGAAGTTTCTCAGTTTGTCGATCATCGTTCCGGGACCGTACACGAGCGAACGCAAGGATTTTAAAAGTTTCTCGGAGGCCTGTGCAGATTTGATTGGTCCCAGTGAATTCTGTAAGAACAATATTGCTGCCCCATCTTCGTCGCGGAGCCGGCGCAGGTATTCCAGCTGGTTTTTTCTTTTGATTTGCAATATTCTGAGCCTTGTGAGAAAGCTTGGATCATAAACGTTGAGCTGCACGTTGTTTCACCTTTCGAATCACGAAAAGTGTCGCGTATCCTACCGCAATGGAGAAGATGGATCTGTAGAGAGAAACCATCAATGGGGTCTTTATGTGACAGAAAGTGTTGAAGGTGGAAACCAGCGCAACACTCGCGAGCAGTTCAAGAACGAAGGACCATTTGAAGTTTGGAAAGCTCAACCACAAAGCGAACGCAGGATAGCCCACAATCTCTTTGAACCTCGGTCTCACCCAAAGCAATCCTTCGAGCACGTCACGGAACTGCCTTTCGAAGTAAGCAACGAAGGCCGTGTTCCCGGACCGTGACAGATAGTAGAAACCTGCGACTGCCACCACCGTGACGCCTGCTAACCAGTATTTTTTCAACCACTTCCATTCTCTCAGCACGCTCTTCACGAGGACGAAGAATGGAAGAAGTGAAAGAGAAAGCTTCACGCCCCTGTACACGTCAAGATCGTTCACATGCCAAAAATCCCAGAGTGCAGCGTTGGTAAGCAGACCGAGGATCAGATACAGTACGGGCAAGAGATGTTTTTCCCTGTAGGAGTATAGAAGAACGGTCGCGATTATGGAAACTACTGAGACGGCGATGGATTGGTTCCAAAACCAGAATGGTGCGGTGAAGATCCCGAGCAGGGGCTTTTGTGAGAATAAAAGCAGAACCATAGACAAAAAAGCGAGCCACTGAAGTTTGAACGAACCAATGTTTGGTGAAGGAACCGCTTTGGGTTTTCCAAACTGGCGCTCTATCCTTTCGAGTATTCGTTCCACGTTCACGTTTTCGAGTGACTGGATCCAGATCATGTCGATACTGCGTTCCAGTATCGCCCTCCTGAACCTGTAATAAATCATTGACTCGGTGAGTCTCATCTTCTCGACTTCTTCCTGTCGGACGGTGTGTATTCTGAAGAACCTTTCAGGTTGTTTTCGGAGTAACTGGATCTTCTTCACAAAGCTGGCACTGTCGTTGAACTCGAGCATACCGATCCAAACACCATAAAGGTCCGCCTGATCCGCGTAGGTTTTTGCGTCGTAACCGCTGAAGTCGCCCCGGAACGTCACGTACTCCATGTACGGCTCGATCCGTTCTGCTGGATCTATGACGTAAACGATCTTTCCAGAAGGTAGCATGATCCTATCATCGTCGATCGAGATTCCCAATGTGTAGGCAAGATCTCTCTTGTCAGCCACGAACCTGCTTGGTACGAAGATCACCAAGCACACCAGTGTCGAAACAAAGAAGGCAATTTCAGCGACTTTTTTCAATCTGGAGGGTTCTTTCATTCACTTTCACCTCGAAGGATGGAGCTTCGAAAAGTTGCCATCTCAAATACGGCGAGAAAAATCTGAAACCTCCGATGTTTACAACTTTCTCTTGTGAAAACACAGCCATCTCTGTCAGTCTCTCTAAGATTCTGACGGCATAGGCAACGTTTCCAAACACATCCGCAGCCACTCCGATCAAGGTGTGCTTTCCAGAAGAAAGTGTCAGAACACCTCTCTGCATGTCGATCTTCTCTCCGTCCACGTAGAGAAAGTTCTCGAAGACTGAAAAATCTTCCACGTCCATCTGAATCTGGCACATCGAGTCCAGCCATCTGACGTTCATCGTCAGTTTCGGTGGCATCGTGTCCTTCACACGGAAGTCACGGACAACGAGCTGTTCGTCAGAAAAGTGCAGAGCGACGTACCTTCCCGGGTACAGGAAGCGTTCACCAGGTTGCAAGCCTGAAGGAAAGAGGAAACTGTCTTCACAGACTGTTCCGAGTTCAATCTCATCGCTTTCGAACCGGATCTCCCATTCTGGGAAATTCAGTGTCAAGCGGGTCGCGTCGTTGAGAGAGACGATCTCAAGGGTGTGCTGCCCTGGTGCTAAAGCTGTGCAGAGTCCCTTCGTCTGATTATCGTTCTCGGCAAACGTGAGCTCGAAAGGTTCGTCTTCGAAGATCGCCATCACGACGCCGCCGAGCCCGGGAAAATACGAAACAACAAGTTGATAATTGCTCGTCCAGTGCAAGCTGTGTTCTCCGATTCCTGGCACTCTCGGAACTTTTTCGAAGAAGTGGCTCAAGAAGAACTCGATCTTTTCTTTACTGACGGGCTCGACTACCTTTATCCTGTCTGGATAGATCTCTATAGGGTATCTGTCCACCAGAAGCTCCACTTTCTTACCGGATTCCACCATGTGAGAGAGCTTTATGAACATCTCTTCGGGTACCACGATGTCCGCCATCTTTGTGCCAACGGTGAAGCCCTGCTGACTTATCAACAACGGCACATCGGGCATGGGAATGTAATTCACAGTCAGATTGATCGGTTCGTAGAGGTCCACGATCTCGTCGGTCAACTTCATATCCTCAGGACACTGGGCTTTGAATTGCAATCGCTCACCGTCCATGAACAGATACGCGCTCATATCAAAGGTGTTGATGAGCAACTGTGCGGCCAAACATTGACACGAGAGGATCAAGAAAACCACTGACCATTTCATGTTCTCAACCTCTCGAGCACTTCTTCAAGATCTTTCGGCAGTGGTGCCTTCAGTGTGATCCTCTCAGGTTTGCTTGGGTGCATGAAACTGATCCTTATACAGTGCAAGAACTGCCTTCTGAGCCCGTAAGCCTCACGAAATTGGTGGTTCACGTTCCTGTTACCGTAGATCGTGTCTCCAACGACGGGATTTCCCAGCGCGGCGAAGTGCCTCCTGATCTGATGAGTCCTTCCCGTGTGTAGAATCACGCGGACCAAGGTGGCCTGTTCGAACTTCTCCAGAACTTCGTATTCACTGACGGCTTCCTGTCCATCTATTGGAAGTTCTATCCTTCCGTGTCCATGCAGTCTTCCTGCGACGAGTGCGATGTATTCTTTGTCGAGCAATCGTTCTCTGAACATGTGACTGAGAATCCTCGCACTTCTGTTGTTCTTCGCGACTAAGAGGACCCCGGACGTGTCTCTATCGAGCCTGTGCACCAGATGCGGTGTGAAGCCCTTCTGTCTGCCGTAGAACATGAGACCGTGTATGAGTGTGGTGCCTCTGGTCCTGTCTCCGGGGTGCAGTGCGATGCCGGCTTTCTTGTTGAGCGCAAGTATGTCTTCGTCTTCGTAGATGATGTCGAGTTTCAGTGGAACGGGCCTCACCGAGACGGTTTGTCGCGAATACCTCGACAGATCATCGTCGATGCGTACACTATCACCCGGCTCGAGTTCGTAAGCGGGATCTCTGATGATCTTTCCGTTCACGACGATCTTTCCGGTTCGCAACAGCTTGTATATCTCCGAAAGAGGCACGCTTTTGAGTTGCTTTCTCAGGAACTTGTCCAGCCTTCCGTACGCGTTGTCCCTGTCGACTGAAAGTTCCAACCTTTATCTTCCCCTGTACTTCACGTATTCTCTCAATTTTCTTTCAAGTTCCCTCTCTCTTATCTCCTCACGCTTATCGTACTTCCTCTTACCCTTTGCGAGTGCTATCTCGACCTTAGCGATGCCCTTGTCGTTGAAGTAAAGTTTTGTTGGTATGAGGGTGAAACCGCCGGCGCTGAGTCTACCGGCCAATCGCTTTATCTCACGCTTGTGCAGCAACAACCTTCTTGGTCTTTCCGGATCGTGGTTGAAATGGCTTGCGTGTTTGTAAGGGCTGATGTGCAGGTTCAACAGATACACCTCGCCATCCTTGATGCGGCAAAAAGAATCTTTAAAAGAAACGTTCTTCTCCCTTAGAGACTTCACCTCTGTACCCTTGAGCTCTATGCCCGCCTCGTAGGTCTCTATTATGTGGTAATCTCTCGCCTTTTTGTTCACCGCGATGATTTCCATGGTGAAGAACCTCCTCAAAACTGGACGCCTTCGAAGTGCTCGATACCTTTCTCGCTGACTTCTACGACATCGATGCGCAGAGCTTCGTATTTGATTTTGTGCTTGAGCAAGTATTCGTTGACAGCAAGTTCTATTCTTTTGACTTTAGAAAGGTCCACGCGTGTTCGCGGAAAGTACTCGCTCTTTCCGCTCTTAACTTCAACAAAAACGAGGTACCCACCGTACCTCGCCACTATGTCTATCTCGCCGAAACGTGTTCTGTAGTTACGCTCGATTATTCTGTAACCCTTCCTCTTGAGGAACTTAGCAGCGGCCTCTTCGGCTTCCTTCCAGTTCAAGCATGTATTCCCGGCACAACGATGTGCCCGTCTCTTCGCTTCGGGAAGTTCATCTTTATGGCTTCCACATCTTCGAAGGGTCTGACTTCATCGGGTCTGAGATCACTGTTCGACTCAATGGGTGTGTACATGGGCTCGACACCATTCACGTCCACCTCGTTCAGCAATTCCATGTAGGAGAGTATCTCACGCATGTCCTTCTCGATCGATCTGCGCTGCTCGTCGCTCAACTGCAATCTTGCAAGGCTTTCAAGGTGTCTGATCAATCCCTCGTCTATTCTGATCAATCACTTTGACCCCCTTCAGCGAATCGACACTCACGCTCGACGCCCTCAGGTTTTCTTCGACAATCTTTTTGTATATCTCCGTCCTGTATATTTTAACATGTTTGGGAGCGGAGATACCTATCTTCACCTCTGAACCTTCTATCTTGAGCACCACCACCTCGATCTCGTCACCGATGATGAAGCTTTCCCCCACCTTTCTCGAGAATACGAGCATGCAGGCTCACTCCTTCTGCATCCTTTTGAGAATCTCATTGCTCCTTTCGAGTTCCTCGCTGATTCTATGCCTGAGTTTGTACTCGCTTCCCTCGAGAAGAACCTGTTTTGCCAGATTCCTGCTCTTGTTGATCACAATGGGGGCAAAGAGGTTTACACTCGCTTCGCTCGGCACACCGGCAGGTATCGTGACCACCACCCAGACCTCTATTTCATCGGAACTTTCGAGCTTGAGTTCTTCCCTGTCCGCCTCGCTCAAATCGAAAGAGTAGTCCACCCTCACGAGCCAGGGATTAACGATGGGCAAGGCCACGTTCGCATCTTCGAGCGAAACAAGCCAGCGGAAAGGTTTGGTTTGTTCCAACTCTACGATGGTGAATTTGCGAAGATGTTCAAAACCCGGGATACCTCTTTCGAAAACCAATATCTTCGATTCGCTGACTTCCACCTCTCCAACCTTCGTTTCACAGAGCATCGTCTCACCCCTAAGAGATGTAATCGACCAACGTGCTCCTCAGGAGGTTTGCCGCCGATTTGAGTGCCGCGTTGAGCACGGCTTGTTTCATCGAAAGCTCCGTGACCGCTTCGGTGATGTCCACATCGCGTTCTTTGGACAAATGTTCGGTCATGAAGTTGTTCAGATCAACGATCCTGTTCGCCGCAGCTTCAACCATCCTCTGTGTTGCTCCGACCTTCGCAAGGTTCTCCGACACAGACTTTTCCAGATAGTTCACCCCCGCAAGGGCCACGTCGCTCAGAAATTTTGGATCGTTCCTCTCCAAAGCCTTCAAAGTCATGTCTATCAAGCTGAACACGCTCTGATTCCCGTCGGTCACGAAGATATCCTTGACGTTGATTCCGAACTCTAAAGGATAACCCAGCACCATCGTCGTTCTGCTCCTCAGCGCCTCTGGCTTCACCATAATCTCTCCATCTTCGCTCACCGGAGGTTTACTGCCATCCAGCCCTGCAAAGATGTAGTCTGAGCCGACCTGCGTGTTCGCGATCTGAATCAGCTGCTGCTTGATACGCTTGATCTCCTCAGAAATGGCGTTTCTCTGATCTGCGGTGAGCGTTCCGTTTGACGCTTGGACGAGCAACTCTCTGATCCTCTGATAAAGCTCACTCACTTGCTGAATTGATGTATCGTACCCTTTGACCAAGTTCTGTACGTAGTTCACGTTGCGCTCGTACTGCTGCAGTTCGCGCAATCTGCTGTCGAGGTTTGACGATCTTGTCGCCAGAACCGCATCGTCACTGGGATATCTCACCTTGGAACCAGAAGAGATCTCATCGTGTAACTTCGCGATCTGTGTAATGGTCTTTTGAATGTTGTACAGAACCCTGTCACTCGTCATCCTGTCTGTAATCCTCATACGATCACCTTCCCACCACACCGAGTTTGTCGATCACTCTGCCGATCATCTCGTCGACGGCCGTGATCACACGCGCCGCCGCAGCGAACGCGTGTTGGTATTTGATCATGTTAGCCATCTCTTCGTCCAGCGAAACACCCTTGACTCTCTCTCTTTCTTGATCTATCTCCAACTTCAGAGCTTCACTGTTGTCCCTCATCTTCTGTGCCGTTTCCGACTCGACTCCCAGCTCGGCGATCACGCCACCGAAGTATTCGAAGAAACTCTCCTTGCCGTCTGCGAGCAGCTTCTCGTACTTCGCATCGCGAATGTACCTGACTGCGTCAACGTTGCTCGATCCGATCGGAAGTATCGACAGTGCGTTCCAAACGTCGTTGGACAGCGCCTTACCAAGGTCAACCGCGAGTGCTTCGGCGTTCGCTTTCAAGACACTCGATACGTCCCAACTGGGAACGAAATAGAACGGTTCAGTTCTCTCTCTTCTGTTTATTGTGAACAGTTCACTCACGCTGAGTTTCGAGCGCAAACTGCTGATATCGTCGCTCTTAGAGATGAGACTGTATTCCTCGTTCCAGTCAGCGTCGAAACTCGTTGGATCGCCATCTGTGTCTATCAAACCCAAAGCTTCGAACAAACCTTTTGGACCAGTTATGTTGAAACTTCTCAAGTCGAACTCGAAGCTCCTTCCAGCTCGAAGAACGAAGGCGTTGTGTGGTGTGAGGTCTGCGATCAATCCAGTACTGAGTTCGTTGATCTTCTTCACTAAGCTTTGTAGCGTGTCCACGGCTGGATCGATGTGTATCTGTGTGTTGTTGATGAACAGCTGATAGCCTTGCGAAGGATCGAAGTTCGTCGAACCGTGGAAGACGTTTTCTAACGTTGGCAATGGCTTTAGCACTTCGAAAATCTTGTTCTGCGCTCTGACCTGAGTCAGAAAGCCCATCTCGTCTTTGATCTGCACCCTGCTCCAGTCGAATTCCAGCTGACTGGTGACAGTCAGTACGAGAGCACCGTCAACGATGAAGGCTCTAATGTTGCTCAGTTGCGTGTTGATCTCATCTCTGATCGATACGAGTGTCGTGGCGGAATCGATCGTCAACGTCAGACTCTCGCTCTGCTTCGTGCCGTCTGGGAGCGTTTCTTCGAAGGTCAACGTGTATGTGCCTTGAGCCAAGTTCGAAAGATCGTCGAAGGTCACGAAGGTTTTCTGTTGGGTTTCGAAACCGAGATTCTTCAGAACGTTAGATTTGGTGTCTATGATCAAAACATCGTTCAGGTTCTTTGTGCCTTCGAAGTACAACCTGTACGCGTTGGAAGAAGACGTTGGTTGATGTTGGCCTACGTTCAAACTCAACCAACTCGGCCAACTCTTCAAGAGCAAATCATCCACTTTATCTCCCGCGTTGATTTCGAGCTCTTCTGCATCGTTGTTATCGAAGAACACCAACTTGCCATCCTGTGTGAGCACCGTGTTTCTTATCTCATCTTCTGTACGGTTGTTCATGCCAGTGACAAAAAGAATAGGTCCAGACAGCATCCTCCTGTTTCCAGCGATCCTGAAGATGGCAGGATCTGTTGTTTCCAACGCCGGATTGAGAACGAAGAAGTTCAAGTTCGTCGTTTTTCCGGAGGCATCGAATCCCGAACGGTGGATGAGGTTCAGCTTATCGGTCAAGTTCAACGCAAACTCGTCCAGATAGAGCATGTACTTGACTATGATTGAATCTCTCAAATCGATGAGCGCCTTTAGCTTGCCATCAGAGAGATTAAGCTTCGTCTGACCCACGAACAGTTCGTAGAAGCCCTTACCGTAAGGCCTTTCCAGGGCCCTCACGGGGTTTTGGACCGAGCCTGAGAGCACGACTTGATCACCGAACATGAGCATCACTTGGCCATCTTCCGTTTCTCTGTAGTTTATGTTCCCGTAGTTGGCAAGCTCGTCCAAGATTCTGTCCCTCTCGTCTAACATATCGTTCGGCGTTGTCTTGAGCGCGATCGCGATACGTACCTGTTCGTTGATCTGTCTGAGCCTTGCAACGAGCTGGTTTATTTTGTCTGCCAACAGTGAGATCTCTTTGTTTATGTCCTCACGGAGCTGTTCGAGTCTCGAGTAGAGGTCTTTGATTCCATCGATCAATTCTTGAGCTCGCGATACGGTCTGCCTCTTCGCTGCCACGTTCGAAGGATCGGTGATGATCTCCTCGAAAGAATGTGAGAACGCGTCGTACAAGTTTCTTATTCCGTTCTGCCCAGGTTCTGCCAAGAGTTGTTCGAAAAAGTGAAGGTTCGAAAAGATGCTGTTCCAATAGTTGTACCTGTTCGAGACCTGACGAAACTGGATATCTAAAAACATGTCCCTCACACGCTGTATGTTCTTCACTTGCGAACCGGTTCCAAGCATCAATGGAATGGACGGTTGTGTCAGCGTCGTGAGGGGTATAGGGGGCGTCGGCTCGATCACTGGACGTTGGCGCGAATAACCATCGGTGTTCGCATTCGCTATGTTGTGTCCCACAACGTTCATGGCCAGCTTGTGTGTATAAACACCGAGAAGAGCCGTGTTCAGAGTCCCAAAGAGGCTCAAATTGGCCATCGCATCACCTACCTAATTTTTCTCTCAGCTTCAAATTCTCTCCTAATTTTTATCGGCTGATCAACCTTCGGCCTTGAAATTCCTTCCTTCCTGTGAGCCGAGGCGGGCTTTGGAATCGTAGGTGGGAAGAGAAGGAGGGTTCAAAAGTTTTTTCAAAAAATCGAAATACGCCTGATGGAATTCTGAGAGGCTACGAATCCTTTCGATCCTGTGCGAAAGGTCCTTGAGGCGATCGACCAGTTTGAACAACCTTTCCATCAGGGCGGAATCTTGTTTGCAGAAATCGAAAAAACTTGTCGATTCGTTCAACCCGAGTTGGCGTTTGAGCTGTTCGAATAGGTCCCTGCGGGTGTCCTCCAGATGTGAGAACTCCTCAAGGAGATCTTCGAGTCGAACGAGTCCCTTCTCGACGAGCGAAACGTCCTTTTTCAACAAAAAATGCTCGCAGCGAGCGAGCTCGTCCTCAATCTGCAACAAAACATGTTCCTCTTTTTCGAGGATCGAAAGCAACCGTTCCATCGAATCACAACTGCCTCATTATGTGCTTTGCTATCCTCTCCGGATCGATCGTGTAGGTGCCTTGTTCTATCGCGATTTTGAGCTGTTCTACGAGTTTTTCACGTACTTCTGGAGTTTCCTTCGCTTCTTTCAGCAGCTCGACTATGTTCGTTTTCTCCCCAACGTTCAAAGACTCGCCTTCGGTGCGGGGCTTTCTCTCGGTCTTCTCCGGAGGGGCTGGTTGCTGAATCTGAAACGGCCTTCCGACGCCATTGATCTCCTGCATGAATTTCCCTCCTCGTCTTGTATAATCGTCCATGTGAAAGAAAACTTTAATGGTTGCGTGGTGATCCCTTGGACGGTTTCGGCAAATACACCTACAAAGACTCGCTTGTCCACGCGATCAATCCCGTGCTCAAGATCGTGTATCTCATCGTGGCCTTAGCGCTTTTCTTCACTTCACGTTCAACCATTAATTATATCACACTCTTCTCAACATTGTCGATCCTGATGCTTCTATCGAGAGTTGGCCTCAGGATCTTTCTGCTCGATCTGTTGAAATTCAAATGGTTTTTGCTGATCATCTTTTTTGTACAAATTATCCCGTTTGCCAGTGCAAACCTTACGGGCTCGCTGGTTCGAGCGTCGAGATCAGTTCTTCTTGTGAGTTTCAGCATTCTGGCAACCTCACTCATCTTCAGAACCACCTCTAACGTGATGCTCGCGAGGGCTTTCGAAGTCATCCTCAGAGGCTTGGGTATGAAAAAGGTTGCGCGAAAAATCTCGCTGATGATCATGCTCGCCCTCGTGCAGATACCAATCCTCTTTGAACAGATGGAAAGGATCAGGACGGCTCAGACGTTGCGTGGCCAAACTTGGCGGACGAAGAACCCCGTGCGAGCGCTGAAGTCTCTCGAGTCGATAGTTGTACCTCTGCTTTTCTTCAGTTTGAAGCGTGCAGAATCTCTGTCTGTATCTCTGGAGATGAGAAAGTACAATATTTCCAGCAAACCGACACTCTACAAACCTTTGAAACTGTCCTGGCCCGATTCTTTGCCCTTGCTGATGATCACTCTGTTGTTTGTCTCAAAGTTTCTACGATGGTAAAATTACTTTTCAGGAGGTGTCGTGCATGAAGAAGTTTCTTTTTCTCGTCGTGCTGTTGCTTTCGACGCTCTTGCTCGCCAAACCGAGTCGCGTGGCGTACGTGATAAACGGTTCGCTCGGAGATCAGTCTTTCTACGATTCTGGGTACGCAGGGATCAAGAAGCTTGAGGAAGACTTCAAGGTTCAGACAAGGGTCATAGAATGCAACTTCGATCCTTCGCTCTACTATCCAAGTTTGGTGACAGCCGCACAGTGGGCGGACGTGATATTCGTCATATCCTATGGCTTCGAGGAAGAACTCAAGCAGGTCGCGATGAAGTTCCCGAACAAGATCTGGGTGAACATCGACACAGTTGTGCAGGACGAAAAGGGCATCATCTCCAGCGTCGACTACCGCGAAGAGGAAGGTGCCTTCCTTGCGGGTGTTGTTGCGGCCATGGTCACGACGATGACGAACTTGCCCGGCATCAACCCAGAGAAGATCATCGGTGCCGTCGGTGGAGACGACGACATAGTGATAAGATCCTTCGTCTACGGTTACGAGCAGGGCGCGAAGTTCATCGATCCAGAGGTTCAGGTGAAGGTGATCTACGTCGGTACATGGGACGATCCGGCGAAGGGCAAACAGGCTGCGCTCCAGCTTTACGCGGAAGGTGCCGATGTGGTTTTCCAGATCGCTGCGCTCACAGGTTTTGGCGTCCTTCAGGCGGCCAAGGAAGTGGGTAAGTACGCCATCGGTGTGGACAGCAACCAAAACCCGCTGGTTCCAGGACACGTGATCACGAGCGATCTCAAGGAAGTGGGCAAGTCGATCTATACCATATTCAAGATGATCCTCGATGGAACCTTCGAGCGTGGGAAGGTCTACAGCTTCGGTGTGAAGGAAGGCATGGTGGGCCTCGCGATCGACGAGTACACGAGAAAGATACTGCCAGAGGATGTGGTTCAAAAGATCATCGACATACAGAACAAGGTGGCAAGTGGAGAGATAAAGGTAGAACCGTACAGGCCTTGAGGTGAAGTGTTTTGCTCGTTGAGATGATCGATATATGCAAAGTCTATCCACCGAACGTGGTGGCGCTCAAGCATGTGGATTTCTCGCTCGAGCGTGGTGAGATACACGCACTCGTTGGAGAAAACGGAGCAGGAAAATCCACACTGATGAAGATCCTATCAGGCCTGATTAGACCCTCGTTCGGTGAGATACGCATGAACGGACAGAGAGTGCAGATCAACAGCCCGGTCGTGGCCGCACGGCTCGGGATAGGTATGGTCCATCAGGAGCTCGCACTGGTTGGTTCTTTGAGGGTGTACGAAAACGTGGTTCTCGGTTCGGAGCCGTCCCGTTTCGGCCTTTTCCAGCCACAGAAATCCTCACAGATAGTCAAACAGCTCGCAGAAAGGTTCGGCTTGAACGTTGACGTGAACGCCATAACCCAGGAACTCTCCGTTGCGGGACGTCAAAAAGTGGAGATACTCAAGCAACTTTACAGGAACGTGGACATCTTGATCCTGGACGAGCCCACCGCGGCCCTCACACCCCAGGAGAGCGAGGAACTCTTCGACGAGATGTTCAGGCTCAGAGACAGAGGAAAGACGATCGTTTTTGTTAGTCACAAACTGGACGAGGTTCTGAAGATCTCCGACAGGATCACCGTGCTCAGAAAAGGCGAGAAGATCACCACCGTTAAGAACGATGGAAGTATCAACGCTGCACAACTTGCAGAGATGATGGTTGGTAAGAGAATTGAGCTCGTTTCGATCAAAACACGCCGGTCCGCAGGTGATCCCGTCTTGGTGGTGAAGGATCTGTCGTTGGTCGATAGGACCAATGGGAAGAAACTTCTTGATGGTGTGAATCTCACCGTGCATGCGGGCGAAGTTGTGGGAATCGCGGGTGTAGAGGGAAACGGTCAAAACGAACTGATCGAGGTTTTGATCGGCCTGAGAAAACCGAGCTCGGGTAGCATAAATATCTTGGGTAAAGATGTGACAAGCCTTGATTTGAGACGGAGGCGTTCCTTCATAGCCTACGTACCGCAGGATAGAAAGAACGTGGGACTCGCACTCAAAGCCACTATCATGGAAAATCTCATCATGACGCACCACATGAATCCTCCGTTGAGGAGAAAATGGTTGCTCGATAAATCTGTGGCAAAAGGTCTTGCTTCCCGACTCATAAAAGATTTCGAAATCGTTTGCAGGAGTCCCTTCGAGAAAGTGCAGAACCTATCGGGTGGTAACCAACAGAAAGTGGTCGTCGCGAGAGAGATATCTCTGAACAGACAGCTCATCGTGCTTGACCAGCCCACCAGGGGTCTCGATGTGGCCTCGACGCAGTACCTGCGAGATCAGGTGCTCATGTTGAGAGAGTCCAACAAGGCCGTGTTGCTCGTGAGTGCAGATCTGGACGAGTTGATGGACCTTTCGGACAGGATCTACGTGATGCGCTCGGGTCGCATTGTGGCCGAGCTGGATCCTCGAACCGTCGACAAAACCGTCGTCGGTTATCACATGCTGGGGGTAAGCGCGTGAGCCATGTGAGGTCCATCTTTCAAACGATCCTCGCGATAGTATTCGCCTTCTTGGTCGCGGCGATTTTCGTCCTTCTGCACCACAGTTCTCCGCTTGAGGTCTACGGAGCACTCTACCAGTACGGTCTGGGTTCTTGGTTCTCCTTCTCCAACACGTTGAATGCGGCCTTTCCACTCATTTTGACCGGTCTCTCAGCCTCTATCGCCTTCATGTCCGGTGTCGTGAACCTTGGTCAACACGGCCAGTTTCTCTGGGGCGCTCTGGTGTGTGCGGTGCTTGGAGTGTATCTGAGGTTGCCAAGCTGGCTGGCCGTTCCCTTGTTGGCAATCATCGGTGGACTCGCTGGCGCGGCGTGGGCCGGGCTTGCGGCGTTTTTCAAACGAAGGTACAGGATGGACGAATTCATCTCCACGCTTATGCTCAACTTCTTAGCTGAGTACATGACGCTGTATCTGGCGACTTACCCTTTCCTGGACCCGAAGGCCTACGTACCGGCAACACGTTTGATAAGGCGTGAGTACTTCATGACGAGCGTGTTCGATGTGAACGTTGCGTTCTTCGTCGCTCTCTTCATGGTTCTTTTGTGCTGGTGGTTCGCGTGGAAAACTTGGCGGGGTTATGAAGCACGCATGATGGGTTACAACAAACTCTTCGCCACCGTCGGTGGATGCGATGTGGAGAACGACACGACCTTAGTCTTACTTTTCAGCGGTTTTCTCTCGGGTCTTGCTGGTGCGCTGCTGATACTCAACGGTACTCAACACAGGTTCACCAAGGGAATAGGTGCCAACTTTGGTTGGGACGGAGTCATGATCGCGATCATGGCGAACAACGGTGTTTTTCAAACGCTCTTCTACGCTCTCTTCATAGGTTTTCTGAAGAACGGGGCGGTGGGTATGGAGTTTGAGACATCCGTGCCTTCGGAATTCGTGATGTTCTTGCAGTCGATAATAGTACTCACGCTCGTTGGAACGCGTTCTGGCCTCGCCAGCCTCACCGACTGGCTCACGGCAAAGCGAGAACTCGGCAAGCTGGTGAAGTGATGTGGGTGCGATCGTTGTTCAACTTCTCCACGCGGCGTTGAGCAGCGCAACACCGATAGCTTTGGCGGCCTTTGGTGGCATGTTCAGCTACCACGCCAACGTTTTCAACATCGCGATGGAAGGCATGATGTTGATGGGTGCCTATTATGCCGTCTACGGTGCATACAGGTTTGGACACTGGCTCTACGGCATGTTGTTTGCGCTGTTGAGTGGACTCGTTTTGGCAGGCATATTCTCACTGTTTGCGATCGCTTTGAAAGTCGACGAGTTCATAACAGGAATAGGAATAAACATGCTTGCTTTGGGTTGGACAACCTACTCGTTGAGGGCCACCTTCCAGGTCAAGGGTGCTTTCATTTCGCAGACCATACCACCCATACCGAAGGTCAGATTGCCTGTGATCGAGAAGATTCCTTTTCTCGGAGCGGTTTTGTCTTCACATCCCTTCCTCGTTTTCGTCGCGGTGTTGGCTGCGTTTGTTTGCCATCTGGTTCTATACCGAACCAGATTCGGCCTGAGGCTGAGGGCCACCGGCGAAGAGCCAGCCGCCGTCGCTTCCGTCGGTTTGAATATCGGCAGACTCAAACTCTGGAGCGCGGTACTCTGTGGGATTTTCTCTGCCCTGGCAGGTGTTTATCTCTCGCTCGGCTACGTAACACTGTTCTCCGAAAACATGTCCAACGGTCGTGGATGGATATCTCTTGCGATCATCATTTTGGTTCGTGGCAGACCCGTTCCTATCCTGTTGATGTCTTTTGCCTTTGGACTTCTGGAGAATCTGGGCCTACTGCTTCAGAGGTATGCCGTGCCACCCCAGTTCACAGCCATGCTTCCGTACCTTGCGACACTTTTCGTATTGTACAGTTATGCAAGGAGGTTGAAGATTTCGTGAAGGCCTGGCAGTACGAACATGAGCTCAGAAGAAGCGCAAAGCTCGATTTGAACTGGCGATCCGAATGGAAATCGGTGGGAGAGTATGAGATCTTTCCCAAGGATCTGGTATCCATGTTCTGGTCCAGCAGGGTTCCGGGTTCCGGAGCTCCTGAATGTCTCATCGCGGGTGCGATACAGTCTGTAGAAAACATGGGACGGGACGTGTCCCGTGCGGAGAAACTTTTTGAAGAAGGTCTGAAGCTCTTCGAGGAGGGACAGATCGAGCATCTCAAAGCGACAACAGCGTTGATATTCGATGAGCTGTCTCGAGCACCGATTTTGAAGGATCATCCCTATCACACGTTTGAACGTCCCCTCTCCTGGGAGGAAATATCAGCGCAGATCTCTCGTGAGAACTTCGACGTCGAAGCTTCCCGTCTGTACAGTTCTGTGCTCGGAGGATGGCTGGGACAGATCAGTGCCGCAAGCATGGGTACCAAGTTCGAAGGTTTCTTTGGTAAGGAGCTCGAATTCGTTTCCAGAGAAGATCTTACAAACTACGTTGAAGAAGAGGGTGGTTACAACGACGACATTGTGTACGAGATCGTAGCGATCGAAGCGCTTTCTCGCTTGAGGAAACCGTCTTCGAGGCAGATCGGTTTGTTCTGGCTCAAACACATCCCGTTCGGTTGGAGTGCCGAGTACATCGCGCTCGAGAACCTCAAAAGGGGCATTTTCCCGCCAAATTCCGGCAGATTCAGAAATCCCTTTCAAGAGTGGATAGGCGCTCAGATGAGGTGCATGCTCTATGGCCTGATTTGTCCGGGAAGACCTTACGAAGCCGCAAGGCTGGCACACATGGATTCAGTCATCTCCCACTCCGGTAACGGTGTTTATGGTGGAATGCACAGTGCTGTGCTCACATCGCTCGCGTTCGTGTTCAAAGATCCGAGAAAGCTCCTTTTGAAATCTCTGGATTATATCCCTCGGCGCAGCGAGTTTGCAGACGTTTTGAGAAAAGCCATCGACCGGTGTAAAAGCTGTGATTCTTTTAGGCAGGTCAGAGAGTGGATAGAGGAAGAGTTCAAAGACTACAACTGGATCCATGTTTATCCGAACGCTTGTTGTGTCGTGACGGCACTCTGGTTCACTGAAGGCAACTTCGATGAGACTATGGAGATCGTGCTGAAGATGGGTTTCGACGTCGATTGCAATGCGGGAGAAGTTGGCACCGTCTTAGGTGTGATGATAGGCGCAAATTCACTGCCACATCGCTGGGTAGAGCCTTTGAAGGGCAATGTGAAGACGTATGTGAAGGGTTTCGAGAAAGTTTCGATAGAACGACTCGCAGAGCTCACTTTGAAGCTTTCTGAGAAGCTTTCCTGTTGAATTTTCAAATTTTCCCTCTTGACATTCCTCGCGAGTGATGCTTTATAATATCGTGACTCGAGATCGACGGGAGGGAGACAGCAGTGGATAAGGAGGAACTCATGGAAAGGATCAAAGAAATAATCGCTGACAAACTGGGTGTGGAAATCGACGAGGTCACGGATGACGCAGACCTCATTGACGATCTGGACGCAGACTCTCTCGACCTCGTGGATCTGGCAATGGCGATCGAGGACGAGTTCGGTGTCACGATACCGGACGAAGAACTCGAGAAGATACGCACCGTGAGGGATATCTTCAAGGAGTTGTACGAGAAGATAAGGTTGGCTGAAGAGGAAGAAGAGGAGAGCGAAGAGGAAGAATGAACGTCGCTGGCTTTGCCCAGCGACGTGTTTTCATTTCTCGATTTTCACGACGAGCGCTTCACCTTCTATCGTTTCATCCGCTATGATGAACGTCTCGTAAGATTTAGTGGCGATTTGGGCCACGAATCCTTCCTTCAGAAAGACGACGATCGATAGACCTATCAAGTGTGTTCGGCCAAAGGTGTGGTGAACGCTGAAAGTCCCACAGTTCAATTTCTCAAAGTTCCTATGTATCAACTCTTCGATTCGAAAATCCTTGACCGCCATCGACGCTTTCTCGATGTGAGTCTCTCTCTTCCTACCCCAATCGTATATCCTGTATGTCAGATCGGAGGCTTGTTGGATCTCAACGACGACGCTCTCGGGTCCAAGCGTGTGTATCAATCCTGCAGGGACGAAAAAGAGATCCCCGGCACGCATGTCCAGATAGACCAAATGTTCAGAAATTTCTGAAGGCTCTGAACAGTTTTTCAAGACCGTACCGTTCGGTACCACGGCAATCTTGCCAGGTTCAACGAAGTACCAACACTCTGTTTTACCCCAAGGTTCGTTCTCAACTGCTCGCGCAATTGTATCGTCCGGATGCACCTGTATCGAGAGCCACTGTGCGGGCGAAACGAGTTTGATCAACACTGGAAAACGTGGAAAATCCATGTCGAAGTCCTTCATCAACTTCTTCAAACTCGTTTTTTCTTGATCCACCGCACTCGTCACGAACGGTTCCAAATCGGACAGGAGCCACACTTCACCTATGAACGGTGAGGTTTCTATGTTGAACAGCCTGTTCAATTTTGGATTACCCCAGACCATGGACCTGAAGCGAGGTTCAAACTTCACTATCACCGGAATAACCCCCAACTCTCACCTGCTCGTCTTCAAGGACCAGCAAAACTTTCTGAAGAGACTTGTCGTTGTAATATCTATTGTCGAAGATGCATATTTCCACACCGGGATGCAAAACTCTCCTTGCGACAACTTTGGCGAACATGTACTTCTCCCTCATACGCCTTTGGATCTCTTCGAGCTCTCTTTCCGCCAGTTCTATGTTGTTTCTCAGATTTATCATGCTCTGGCCGACTTTTCTGAAAAGTTCTATCTTGTCCGGGGGAAGTTTGCCCTGGTTTCTGTCCATGATTTCTTTGAGTGTTTTATAAACGGCGACGAGTTTGCTCAAATTTTCTCTATCGAGCTCAAGCTGAGCCTTCAGCACTTTCATTCTTTCTCTTTCTTCCGGCTCCACCCCAACCTCTACATGTGTACTCACACCAAGTTCAGAACCGATCTCTTCGGCCTCAACGTAAGATCCTGCCGAGATCGTTCCACCCACGATGACGCCCTTGCTGCCCTTGGCGATCACCTTTTCCCCGGCCTTTATTTGCGAGTTCGTGATCGGACCGTCGACAATGACGGCCTTTCCAGCCTCCACTACCGCGTTCTCCACAAATTTCGCCCGGACCTCTTCCTTCGCCTTGACGATGCCTTTTTCCCTGCCCTTTATGCCTAAGGCCGAGACACTACCTTCGAAAGAAACCACAGTGGCCGCCTCTATGACTCCGCCGACGACGACGTCACCTTTCGCCTTCACAGCGAAGCCGGGTTTCACATCGCCTTTTATCCGCACCTCACCAGGAAAATCGATGTTCCCGGTGGAATAATCTACATCGCCTTGAACGTTCAAAACCTCGTTGACGTCTATAGTACCATCCGTCGCTGCGATAAGGATGCCGTCCACCGCAGCAACGACCTTCTTTCCATCTTCGATGAGTCTCACGTTTCTGCCAAGTTTCAGCTGCGGAGGTTTTCCTACCTTGGGTTTCAGGACCCTGCCGAGCACGTTTCGGCCCTCTTCTCCCTCGGTTGGTGGGATGATCTCAGCCACAGTCTGACCAGCCTTCACGATCGTTCTCATACGTGCAGGAAGTTCCCTCAGGTCGATTTTCCCTTTATCGGCAATACTCTGTCCATCTTCGGTCTGCTCCGGTTTGATGATCACGATCTGTCCATCTTTTCCGTCTACAGGCTTTTTCCCGACGGCAACGAGCACGGGCTTGTCGAAGATTTTCGACTTCACGATGTTCTCAATCGCGTCTTCCATGATACCGTAGACGACACCGTGAGATTTGAGTTGAGAGAGCAAATCTTCTTTGCTGATCTCCTCGTTCGGTTCCGCCGACACTATCATGTGAGCCTCCATGGCATCCTGAGAAACCTTCACTTGTACCTTCATCGGCCCTATCCCTCTCTCCAACCTGCCTCAACGAGGAATCTTTCCAAGTCCCTCAGAGACCTCTCCGCTGCTCTCTGTCTGTCTCTGCTGTCCTTCAACAAACCATAGTTCGCGTACATGGGCTGGAGTTGATCCGCGATACCGTTGCAAACATAATCAAAGAGCGAACCCATCATCGTGGTTGTCGGAAGTTTGAGCAAGCTCTGTTTTTTCAGGTATCTGTAGATGTTCAGCGCCACGTAAAGACCGCTCGCCGCCGATTCCACGTATCCCTCCACACCCGTTATCTGACCGGCAAAGAAAATTTTCTCTGTTCCCTTCAATCGAAAATGGCAATCCAAGACCTTCCTCGAATTCACATAGAAGTTTCTGTGCATCACACCGTACCTGAGGATCTCGGCATTCTCCAGCCCGGGAATGAGTCTTATCACTCGTTTCTGTTCTGGCCACTTCAACCTCGTTTGAAAGCCCACTATATTGTACATCGTACCTTCGACATTTTCCTTTCGCAATTGAACGACCGCGTACGGTTGTCTATTGGTTCTCGGATCTATCAAGCCTACGGGCCTCAGAGGTCCAAAGAGCAGAGACATCTTTCCAGACCTCGCGATCTCCTCTATCGGTTTGCAACGCTCGAAGAGCAGGCAACTGTCGAACCCTTCAATAGGTACAACCTCTGCGCTCAGCAGGGCCTCGTAGAATCTTTCGTACTGTTCTTCGTTCATGGGACAGTTGATGTAATCGCTCGTTCCCGCACCGTAGCGGTCAGCGAAGAAGACTTTGGAATAGTCTATGCTGTCCGCAGCGATTATGGGAGCCACGGCGTCGAAAAAATACAGAGCGTTTCCAAGTTTCTCATTCAGCCAATTCGCGAGAGATTCACTCGTGGCTGGGCCCGTCGCGATCACCCATACGTTGCCATCGTCAGGTATCTCGCTGACTTCTTCCACTACGAGTTGAACTCCACTCTTTAAGACCTCTTCTGTCACCCTCGCAGAAAATCTTTCGCGGTTCACGGCCAGCGCTTTACCGGCAGGTACACGGCATTCCTTCGCGATTCTCAGCGTCAAAGAACCAAACAGTTCCATCTCTCGTTTCAACAAACCCGATGCGTTGTGGAGTTCTTCCGATTTGAGGGAATTGCTGCACACGAGTTCGGCGAAGAAACCCGTTCTGTGCACCGGTGTCATCTTGGCGGGCCTCATTTCGTGCAAGATCACTTCGATACCCCGTATCGCAAGCTGATAAGCTACTTCTGAGCCAGCGAGACCTGCACCGACAACGTGAACCTTCAACAGACTCGACCTCTCACTTTCTTTTTCAAAACCAACAGATTACCCCGACACACGTTCGAAAATTCGACAGAGTCGAACACTCTGTGGATTATGTAGAGCCCGAATCCGCCTTCTCGTTCGGGATCCGGTAACCTGGGCTTCAGCAGTTTGGGATCAACGTGATCACCGTAATCTCTGATGAAAACCTTCAGTTCCTCACCATCCCAGAGAATCGAAATCTTTATTGGTTTGGTTTGATCGCCCCTGTACGTGTGCCTTATGACGTTCGTCAAGGCTTCGTTGATGGCGATCTCCAGATCCCACACGTCTTCCTCTGCGATGCCGCGCTGTGTCAGGAAACTCTTCACGACATTGCGCGCCATTCTCGTGTTCAGAGGATTGGAATTGAACATAGCAACGAGCCAATCATTCATCCTCTCTCACCCTGCCTTCCTCTCGCAAGTCCCCGAGCGTAAGCGTGGCATTCCAGTCCGATGTCGAACCTCAGCAGATATTTGTCCTCAAGTTCTCTCTGCAGTTGGAAAGCCTCGGTCAGTGAAGTGTTTAGCCTCGTCGCGAAGATGCGTAAATCTTTGGAGATCAACCTCTGAGCGATTGTTTCCAAGTCAGAGTCGTCTATCTTGACGTTCAGTTCGTACTCGAACAGTCTTTCGTAAAAGAATGTTCCCTCACCCACCACGTATCTGTCAAGCAACAAAGCTTCACGAATCGCTTCTCTTGGATCTTCACAGGCACTCGACACGCACAGTTTCGCATTCAGGAGTGCTGGCAATACATTCGTCGAGAAGATGTACAGATCGTGTTCTCCGACGTTCAGTGTGCCGATCGCCACCGAACTCAGCCTTTCTCTCGCCGCGTAACGCTGAGCAAAATCCATAGCGCGGAGCAGGCCCACGTACCTTTTTCCACGCCACGCGTCAATCTGACTGGCGAGTTGTTCAACGCTGTCGGGCCAGCGCCTTTCACTCAACAGCAACTGATCAACGTAACATCGCACAGCATCGCCGAGAGACTCGTCTTTCAGCAAACCGAGTACCAGCCTTCCTGCGACGGTTTCGATGCACGTCAAAAGGATTTCTTGGCCGTGCGACCGAACCGAGACTGATGTGTTTGATTGCAGGACCAACCGAACGTAGTCGAGCATCTCGTTCCCAATTCCGATATCATCTCTGATGATCCCTTCAGCGTTGGCGAGCACGCAACGCATTCTTTTCCTCCCTCTCTTGCAAAGATCTCAAACAACCGCAGTAGTTCTGTCGGTAGAGTCCGAGTTCTCTGCTCAGTTGAACGCTTCTGAGAAAGCCATCTTTTTTCTTGAAATCGCTCGGCATGTAGGAGATTTTAAACTGCTTTTCCAGCTCCGCTCCAATGGAGTTTATCAGTTTCGCATCCTTTTTTGGGCTCGTGGTCAACGTCGTGGCAAAAACGCCGTAGCCCATATCGCTCGCGAACTGGGCGGTCACGATCAACCGGTGCCTTATGCATTCTTCACAACGTTTTGATCTTTCCCCAAGGTTCAAAAAATCTGCGACAGACTTGTGCCATTCCTCTTTACCTTTTTCCAACGCGATGAGTTTCAGATTGCATAGCTGAGATAGCTTCACTACAGCCTGTAAGCGTCTGTCGAACTCCTCTTCGGGTTCGATGTTGGGATTGTAGAAGAACAACACTGGTTCAATCTTCGCCATCCTCAATCGTTCCACGGCCACCGTAGCATCCGGAGCACAGCAAACGTGCAAAAGCATCAGAATCTCCTCTCGCTGTCGAGCAGAATTGTCACAGGACCGTCGTTGATCGATTCGATCTCCATATGCGCTCCGAAGATACCCTTCTCAACTTTTCTCACTTGCCCTCGCATCTTTTCAACGAACAGTTCGTAAAACTTTTCACCCATCTCTGGTGGAGCAGCTTCGTCAAAAGAAGGACGCCTTCCTCGTCTGCAATCTCCATAGAGGGTGAACTGAGATATCACCAACAGCTCACCGTTCACCTGCAGAAGGCTCAAATTCATCTTGCCATTCTCATCCTCGAATACCCTCAAATTTGCGATTTTTTCGCACATCCAATCCACGTCTTTCTCCGTATCGTTCTTACCCACGCCCAGATAGACCAGCAAACCTTTCTCGATGCGACCCACCAGTTCACCATCAACAGTGACGCTCGCTCTGTGAACCCTCTGTACAACTGCCCTCAAGAGCTCTTCCCCCTCTCGACACGCACAACGACGGGATTATTTTCCAATATTTGTCTCGCCTCATCGAGCTGGTTCGTATCAGTCACCATCACCGTCAGTGAAGCTACAGAGTAGTTCCACCTCGTCGACACGAGTTCTGCTCTGACGACGCTTGCTCCTTTGCTCTCCAGAGCCTGAACCAGCTTACCGATCTCCGCCTTGTCTCTGAACTCCACTCTGAGCGTGGTTTGATAGCGATTTTGAGTCTGTCCGTTCCAGCGCGCGTTGAAGACTTTTTCCGGGTCCACATCCTTCACATTTTTGCAGCTCGCGGTGTGTATTGTGATACCCTTCCTGCTCACGACGCCAACGATGTCGTCCCCGGGAACTGGCCCACAGCACTTTGCCAGGTGGATCTCTATGTTCTTCAAACCGTCGATTTCGACATCTGCACCTATCCGAGCCTTGCTTTTGGAACGTTTCGAAACCTTCCGCTCACTCTCTTCTGCCAGGGGGCTGAGGAGCCTGACAAGTTCTTTGGGACCTATCGTACCTTCACCGATCCTGCTGAAGAACTCAGTTTCGTCTATACCCTGAGACTGAAGATACTTCTTCATCTCGGGTGTTTTCAGGATTTCTTCGATGGGTTTTGCGAACTGCTTGCTGATCCTCCTCAGCACGTCCTTGCCCCTCTCAACGAGCTCGCTTTGAAGTTGCTCTCTGAAGAACTTTCTTATCTTGGCTTTCGTGCGAGGGGACTTTGCGTATTTCAACCAGTCCAAGCTTGGCCTGCCCGACTTGTTCACAATGATCTCGACGATGTCTCCATTTTTGAGTTCGTAATCTATGGGAACGAGTCGGCCGTTCACTTTGGCCCCGCCGAACCTGTGACCGATCTCCGTGTGTACTGCATAAGCAAAGTCGATCGGCGTTGCACCACGGGGCAAATGTTTCACTTCTCCCTTGGGTGTGAAGACGAACACTTCATCTATCTCAAGTTCCTTCTTCAGTTCTTCCAGACCCGTGAGGTTCTTGGTGAGCTCTTTTCTCCACTCGAGCAGTTGTGTAACCCATTTCTGCATGGTCTTGACGTTGATTTGCTCTTTGTATATCCAGTGTGCTATGAGACCGTACTCGGCTTCGGCGTGCATTTCCCAGTCTCTTATCTGTACTTCTAAAGGTTCACCGTAACCGGTGATGACCGTCGTGTGCAGTGATCTGTAGCCGTTCGACTTGGGTGATGCGATGTAATCCTTGATCCTACCGGGAAGCGGTTTCCAAAGACTGTGCACTATCCCGAGAACGCTGTAACACGTCACTACGTCGTTCACGATGGCCCTGATCCCAAACAAATCGTAGATTTCGTCGAATTCTTTCCCTTTTTGGTTCAATTTCTGCCATATGCTGTAGTAGTGTTTGAACCTTCCCTCGACGTGTGCCTCGATACCACTCTGCCGCAAAGCTTCCTTCAACGTCTTCACGTACTCGTTTATCCGCTGCTCTCTTTCCTTCCTTCTCTCGGCCACGAGCATCTTGATCCTGTTGTACTCGTTCCGGTTCAACGTCTTGAAGGACAGATCCTCCAGTTCCCACTTTATTGTGTATATGCCCAGCTTGTGTGCGATAGGGGCGTAGATTTCGAGCGTTTCTTTCGCTTTGTAAATCTTTTTCTGTTCGTCCTTCACGAAATCGATGGTCCTCATGTTGTGTAATCTGTCGGCGAGTTTCACCACGATGACTCTGATGTCCTCCGCCATGGCGAAGAGCATCTTCTGGATCGTTTCCAATTTGAGAATCGAGTCCGCTGAATCCACCGGAGCGTTGATCCTGCTCACTTTCGTGACACCGTCCACTATGCGCGCAACTTGCTTTCCGAACATTTTTTCGATGTCTTCCAGTTTCACCCGTCCCTGACTGTCCTCAACTGCATCGTGGAGCAAGGCCGCAATCAACGTTTCAATGTCGACGTTCATCGAAGCGAGTATCTTGCACACTTCCAAAGGATGGCTCAGGAAAGGTTCTCCGGATTCTCTGAACATTCCCTCGTGCGCATAGCAGGCCAACCTGTACGCTTTGGCCAGTTTTTCTTTGTCTTCCTCGGTGAAGTTCCTCGTCGAGAGCTTCAATATATCGGAAACAATTTTCATCTCATCACTCATCCTCTTCGCCTCTTTCTCCCCTCTTGCCAGCCTTCAGGTAGAACGCGAGGGCAGCTACGTCGGACGGAGTGATGCCCGGTATTCTGCATGCCTGTAACAGAGTCTTCGGTCTTTCACGTGAGAGTTTTTCTCGCGCTTCGTACGAAAGGTTGACCACCTTCGAGTAGTCAAGGTCCTGTGGAATTCTCACTTCATCGAGATTCTTCAACATCTCGGCTTCTTTCACCATTTTCTCTATGTAGTCTTCGTACTTCGCCGAGAGTTCGACCTGTTCTATCACTTCCGCATCCTCTATGGGTGATGGATCGAGCACCTTGATCTTTTCGTAGTTGACGTTTTGTCGTTTCATCAGGGTGAACAGGGACGACGGTTGACGAAGAGGTTGTGTGCCGATTTGGACCAACAACTCGTTCACTTGGTTCGTCGGTGTTACAATGGTTTGCTTCAATCTTTTGACTTGTTTTTCGATCTCCTGTTTCAATCGTAGCACCTTTTCGTAGAACCACTTGGGTACGAGCCCCATGCGATAACCTTTCTCTGCCAATCTCAAGTGGGCGTTGTCGTGTCTGAGCAACAACCTGTACTCAGCGCGAGACGTCAGCAATCTGTAAGGTTCATCCACGCCCTTCGTCACCAAATCATCTATCATCACACCTATGTACGCTTCCGATCTATCCACGTATATGGGTTCTTCGCCTCTGAGCTTCTGTACGGCGTTCATGGCCGCGATCAATCCTTGACCTGCAGCCTCTTCGTAACCGCTCGTGCCGTTGATTTGCCCAGCGAAGAACAGACCCTCAACGATCTTACTCTCCAGAGTGTGGTAAAGTTGTGTGGGATCTATGTAATCGTACTCGATCGCGTACGCAGGCCTCACGATGTGCACGGCCTCGAGGCCCGGTACAGTCCTTATCATATCCAGCTGCACCTGATACGGCAAGCTCGTGCTCAGGCCGTTCAAATAGTACTCGTCGGTGTCCCTTCCTTCGGGTTCGACAAAGATCTGGTGCGAGCTCTTTTCCGGAAACTTCACCACCTTGTCTTCTATCGATGGGCAATACCTTGGCCCCTTCCCCGAGATGAGTTTGACCTCACCATAGAGCGGAGAGAAGGCCAGGTTTTCCTGGATGATCTTCTTCGTCTTTTCGTTCGTATAAGTGAGCCAGCAGGGATAATCCTTCGGCAAGACCTTCGGCTCGCTGAAGTAGGAGAAACAGAGTGGTTCATCCGCGGTGTCCTGACGCTTCATCTTACTGAAATCGATCGTCTTGCCGAGAACCCGCGCAGGTGTGCCCGTTTTGAACCTTCCGATTCTAAAACCGAGCCTCATCAGAGCCTCCGAGAGTCCCTTGGCTGGAAAATCTCCGAGCCTACCAGCCTCGAAGGTCTGTCGACCTATGAAAATCTTCCCGTTCAGGAACGTCCCGGTGGTCAGTATGACTGCACGCGCCTCGTAAACTATGCCAAGTTTGTCCACGATCGCTTTTATTCGACCGCCTTCGACGATGAGATCGCACACCTCCGACTGTTTCAAGAAAAGGTTTTGGGTCTGTTCCAACGTTTTCTTCATCGTCAGGCTGTATCCGACCTTGTCGATCTGTGCGCGCAGTGCGCGCACGGAAGCACCTTTGCTGATATTAAGCATTCTCACGTTTATCATCGTTCTATCCGTCGTCTTCGCCATCTCTCCACCGAGCGCGTCGATTTCCCTCACTACAATGCCTTTGGCAGGGCCACCGATGGCAGGGTTGCAGGAAGCCCAGGCTACCCTGTCGAGGTTGGAAGTTATCAGAAGGGTCTTGAAGCCACACCTTGCGGTGACGAGGGCTGCCTCAACTCCGGCATGCCCCGCACCGACGACAACCACGTCGTAAGACTCTCTCAACTTTCTCACCTCTGGTCTTGTTCAACAATTGATTGTAACATGTGATGAAGAAAGCTTTCCTTCGCGAGATGGTCATGAACTTTGTGGTAAAATCTTGCTGCGACGTGAGGTGATGAACTTGCGCATCCTGCTCACCAACGACGACGGTGTCACATCCGTCGGTCTTTTGACACTCGCAGAAGTTCTTTCCGAAAGACACGACGTTTTGGTCGTGGCGCCGGAATCTGAACAGAGCGCCACGGGTCATGCGATAACTGTGAGGATGCCCATTTGGGTGAAGCGCGTGAAGGTCTTCGAACATATACCCGTGTACGCCACGACGGGAACTCCCGCGGACTGCGTGAAACTCGGAGTGGAAGTCATAGGTGAAAAGAACATAGATTTGGTGATCAGCGGCATAAACTTCGGTTACAACCTCGGCACGGACATCGTTTATTCGGGAACCGTGTCCGGTGCCATAGAGGGTGCACTCCTTGGGATACCTTCCCTCGCTCTGTCAGCTCCTGCCGTCGAAGATTTCGACTACAAAAGAGCAGCGAGGTTCACCATGGATTTCGTCGAAGAATTTGACTTTTCAATCCTCGAAAGGTTCACCGCGTTGAGCTTGAACTTCCCGGCCGGCGAGATCAGAGGCTGGAAGGCGGCCCGTCAGAGCGCAAGGAGATACGCGGACCGGTTCGAGGCAAGGGTCGATCCAATGGGAAACACCTATTACTGGATGTACGGCGATGTCGTGGAGGACGACGAAAGAGCCGATTGTGACTACGTGGTAGTGAGAGAAGGTTACGTCGCCGTCACACCGATAACAGTTTTCATGACACACGAGCGATTGCTCGAGAAGTTGAGGGAGGTAAGCGAAAATGAGAAAGATAAGGCTCCTTGGAGATCCAGTGCTCAGAAAGAAGGCCAAGGAAGTCTCTCAGATAGATGAGAACGTTTTGAGTATCATCAAAGACATGTTCGAAGTCATGTACGCTGAGGACGGCGTCGGTTTGGCCGCCCCACAGGTGGGGGTATCTCTCAGGATAATCGTGATGGACGATGGCACACCGAGGGCCATGATAAATCCTAAGATTGTCTACAAGAGCGAAGAAAAAGTTGTCGGTGAGGAGGGTTGTCTGAGCGTTCCGGAAATCTTTGAAAACGTGGAGCGCAGTAAAGAAGTGATCGTGAAGTACACAGATGAAAACGGAGTCGAACACGAAGAAAAGTTCATCGATTACAGTGCGCGGATTGTTCAACACGAGTACGATCATCTCGATGGGATACTCTTCATCGATCTGATACCTCCAGAGAGAAGGGCTGCGATCCGCGAGAAATTGCTGGACATAGTGAAGCGCTCGGTGCATCAAAGGTGAGACAAATGAGAATACTCTTCCTTGGAACACCACACTTCGCTGCAAAACACTTAGAAACGCTGCTGAAGGAAGGTTTAGACGTCGTTGCGGTGGTCACGCAGGCCGACAAACCTTTTGGTCGTGGTTTGAGACTGACGCCGAGCCCGGTGAAGGTTCTTGCACAGCAAGCCAAGATACCAGTCTACGAGCAGCTCAAACAGGTCCCCTTTGACGTTCTCAACATAGATATCTGCATTGTCGTCGCGTACGGAAAGATTATTCCCAGGAAATACCTTGACATGTTACCGTTCTACAACGTCCATCCTTCGTTGCTTCCAAAGTATCGGGGAGCTGCGCCGATACAGCGCGCGATAGAGAACGGTGAGGAATCGACGGGGGTGACAATCTTCAAACTGACCGATCAGCTGGATGCGGGTCCAATCGTCATGCAGGAGAGTGTAGAAATAGAAGAGTTCGAAACCTTCGACGAGGTGGAAGCGAAGCTTTTGAACCTCGGCTGTCAGATGTTGGTCGAATTTTTGAAAAATCCATTCTCTCACGATCTCGTTCCGCAAGATGAGTCGCAGGCCAGCTATGCTCCGAAGATCGAGGAGAAGGATCTTCTTGTAGATTTTGCACAACCTGCAGAGCGAGTGAAGGACAAGATAAGGGCTTACGACTCAAGACCAGGAGCGAGGACCTTTTTGAACGGACAGTGTGTTAAGCTCTTCGGGGTCAGGGCGATCGAACCCTGCTCGACAAATGTACCAGGAACGGTGATTCGCATAAACCGAGACGGGGCATTCGTAGCGACCTCTACGGGTCTTGTTCTCATCTCGCACGTTCAATTTCCCGGCAAGAGGAAAATGACGTTCTTTGAAGCCTACAACGGTAGATTGATCAAGATCAACGATAGATTTCACGTTTGACTCCACGGAGAGGGATGGGTGGTCGCGGGCCTGATTGGCTCGAGGAAAGTCCGGACTCCACAGGGCAGGGTGCTGGGTAATACCCAGGAGGAGCGATCCTCGGAAAGGGCCACAGAAACTTCAAACCGCCCGAAGAGGGCAAGGGTGAAAAGGTGAGGTAAGAGCTCACCAGCATCGGGGTGACCCGATGGCTCGGTAACCCCCACCCGGAGCAAGGCCGAGCAGGGGTGGGTGGCCCGCCCATAACCCCGGGTAGGCCGCTTGAGGAGGGCGGAAACGCTCTCCCCAGATAGATGACCACCCTCGACAGAATCCGGCTTACAGTCCCTCTCCGTGATTTTAAAGGAGGAAACGTTGGTGAAACGGTTCATGGCAGTGATCTCGTACGATGGGACAAATTTCTTTGGTTTTCAATCGCAGCCCGGCGTTAGAACCGTGCAGGGCGTCATCGAAACAGCCCTGGAAAGAATATTCAAGTCCAGGACCACAGTTCTGGTCTCAGGAAGAACCGACACCGGAGTGCACGCGATCGGTCAGACGATCGTGTTTGACAGTCCCATCGATATAGATGAGACGAGTATGAAGAATGCGCTCAACGCTAATCTGCCGGACGATGTGTACGTCAAGAAAGTCGTCGAGGTTGACAAAAATTTTCATCCACGCTTCGAGGCGAAGAGGCGCATATACCATTACTTCATATACAACGCCCCTGAGCCGAACCTGTTCTTGAGAAACTACACCTGGTGGTTCCCCTACAAACTGGACGTCGAAAAAATGCGTCAGGCTGCAAGATATCTTGAAGGAGAACACGACTTCAGAAGCTTTGTCAAAGTGGAAGCTAATGAGAGCACAGTGCGTACCATTTACAGAATCAGGATAATGCGTCTGAGAAACAGGATAATACTGATTCGCGTGGAAGGCCGTTCCTTCGCGCGTAGGATGGTCAGAAACATCGTGGGAGCTCTGGTGAAGGTGGGGACGGGACAGTGGGAGCCAGAGAAGTTGAAAGAGGTGCTCGAGGCCAAAAACAGATCGCTCGCTCCAGCTACCGCACCTGCACATGGCTTGTACTTCTACTCTGTGGAGTTCTGACGGCTTTCGAGGTTGAGAAAATCGATCTGTTCAACACAGAAGTGTACATCGTCCAGGACAGAGGAATCCTGTACTACGTTGGTGAGACGGAGCCGGCGACGGAAGATCTTCTTTTGATAGAGGAATGGATGAGAATTCCAGTCGTCTCACTGCTCTACGATGGCCCAGGCGAGATGAAAACAGCTGTCGAGAATTGCCTTTTTGAAGCGGGTACACTCGTTGGAGTTGGAGATCTTTTCTACGTAAAGGTGAGAAAACAATCGGGTTTGTGTTACATCAGACTCATATACAGGGACTGGCAGTGGGACAATTCTGATCAGCTCTGGAAAGAAGAGGAGTTTGAGAGCAAATTGAGAGAGCGTCTGAAGGAAATGTTTTCTTCTCAACTCGATCGGCCAAAAGTGGGTTATCGCGTCCTTGTTACGGATCGAATCGTCGTTGAAAAGCGCGAGAACCAACCCGTGCCGGTCAAGATCGAGGTGCCAGAGAGAATCGTGACACTCACGGTGGGCAACGAGCAAAAACTCGTCCCAGAAGGCTTCTACAACTTCTACGGCAGGATCTTTTACATCGATGAAGATACCAATCTTTCCACCACGGCGTTCTTCGAGAACGCTCAGATGGTCTACAAAACATCCAAGGGTTACGTCGTGCATAAAGATGGTGCGCTGTTCTTTCCCGATGGCAGAAAAGTGATTTCGGCAGAACCTTTCGACGTTGTGGACGATCACATAATCCCCTGGCGCGTGAACGTGAGATCGGAAGGTTCAAATTTTGCCACGACCGTCGTGGGCCGATTCGGTGATGTACTGGTTCTTTCTTGCGGAATGATCGCTCCGGTAGATCTTTCTTGGTTCATGCGCGTGAGTGGGCCAATAACCGAATGGGCACGGGCCGATCAGAGACTCTACGTGCTCGACATCGCAAGTTATGTGAGAGCCATCGATCTGAAGAATCGACGCACGCTCTGGGAAAGGTTTGTTCCAAACGGTTGGGGTATCGGGGTTTATGGAAATGAAATCTATGTTGGCTCTGGAGAAAGACTTCTTCGCTTCAACGAAAAGGGTGAACTGGTGGAAGAACTACCCTGTCAAGACTTCGGTGTCTCTTCGAAAGGTATAATTACTCTGGCGAAGGCCGAGGGAAGGTTCGTCAGAGGCCAGAGCGGCAGCGTTTTGCTCGAAGGTTCTAAGGCCACAGTCTACACTGACCAAACCTTCGAGTTTGAAAATATTCGAAAGGTACGTTTCTTCGACTGGGGGATCGTGCTGGTTGAAGAGTCAGGATGCTGGGTGGTAGAAAAACGTTGAGACTCGACGAATTGATCCTGAAGAGAGGTTTCGCAAGGAGTCGTTCGCAAGCGGCCGATCTGATCAAACTCGGCAGAGTTTTTGTCAACGGCTCGCCCTGCACAAAGCCCGGTAAGTTCGTTGAAGAGAACGCGGACATCTTGATCTCTCAGGAGCGTTTCTACGTGAGCAGAGGGGGAGAAAAGCTCGAGAGCGCGTGGAAGGCTTTCAACATAGATTTCTCTGGCAAGACAGTTTGCGATATCGGTGCCTCGACGGGCGGCTTTACTCACTTTGCACTTTTGCGCGGCGCGGCGAAGGTTTTTGCCGTGGACGTCGGAGAGAACCAATTACACGAATCTTTGAGAGCTGACCCACGTGTAGTTGCGATCGAAAACTTCAACGCTCGATACCTGACAGAAGAGGTCCTCGGAGAGAAAGTCGACATCGTTCTGTGCGACGTTTCTTTCATCTCGCTCAAATTGATACTTCCAGCCATTGACAGAATTCTCAAACCAGAAGGGGAAGCGTTAGTACTTGTGAAACCACAATTCGAAGTCGGCAAGAGCGTCAAGCAGTCTGAATCTGCGCACATTGAGCTCTTGCTGGACATCGCGCGGTGTGCAGAGATGAACCATCTGCATCCCGCTGGACTTGCCGAATGTACGGTGCGAGGTGGGAAGGGTCAGATAGAATACTTTCTCCATCTGAAAAGAAAAGATACGAACAAGCTCGACGTCGAAACGGTCTCAAAGATTGTGGAGGCGTCTTGGACCCGATCGCGGGGCAGGGGTAAGGTATGAGACGATTCTGGTCAGTGTTTCTCGTTTTTCTATGTGTTTTCGCAGTTGCAGACGTGACGTCTTTCGTGCCAAGAGATTACGACTTTTTCGTGCTCCTGAAAGGTAACTCGCTGTATTACGACAAGTTGAGCAGTGTTCCACTGTTTCGATTCATGTTGAAGGACGATAGGATTGCGCTGGAAAGCCTTTTCGTTTCACTGTTGGAGAACACGTGCATCAGTGTCGGAGTGCCCATGAGTTCCGTGTACGAGGCGCTCGAGAACGATATACTATTCGCCGCAAAAGGTACCGAGTTCGCTCTCGAACAGTTCTTCTCACTGGATCTGAACTATTATCTTCAGGTGCTTCGGAACATAGGCAGCAACTCTATCATCGTGATGAAGTCTTCAAAACCCGAGCAATTGCTTCGCCTCATGGCAAAGTTGATGGACCTGAAAATGACAAAGAATGAAAAGATTTGGGTCCTTCACGACACGGACGTTGCGATTTTCGCTTCGGCGCACGAAGGTTATCTGGTAATTTCTGGTAGCCGAACTGCCCTCTTGAAGGCTATAGATGCCTACGATCTGGAACAGTTACAGATGAAAAGTGAAGAACCAGCGGTCAGGGAGTTGTTGAACCAATCTGCTTGGCTGTACGGGTTTTTTAAGAGAGACACGCTGCGCCTCAAAGGACCCTTCGTTTCGACGAACGATGTGGATACAGAGTACGTTACCATCTTGGGTGTTCCAAGCGGTGAGTCTTTGAAGATAGAGGTCCGCCAGCAGCTGAGATCGGCGACGGGCATGGAAAAGTACGTCTCTTCAGCCACGGGTATGCTCGGCATGCCGTTCATTGGGAACTTCGCATTTTCTGCCACCGCGGCGGGCCCAATGGATCTTGCAGATTCACTATCTCAGTGGTTCCAGGGCGCTCAGGACGAGGTGAAAAAGATCTACGAGATCGTCTCCTACATACTCAAATCGAGCACCGGGCGTGTCTACATGACGGGTGATCTGTTCGGGGATCAGATCCGACTGGTCACGATTTTCGAACTGTCTAAGGACCTGGACCTGTCGTTTCTGATCAAGTACGGTGCAAGGTCCTTTGGAAATGAAATCAGACTGCCCATAATGGATGGTTTCCTGAGTTTCTTCCAGTCCGACAGACGTCTCATCATGACGAACATGAGCAAAGCACAGTACGACACGGTCGCGAACAGAAGACGAGTGAGAGATGACGTGACTTATCAATACATCTCGCGCAACTACGCAGGTCAAGATATACTCAGACTGTTCGTCGACGTAGGTTCACTTCTGAGAGCCATGCTGGGCATCAACGCGGTTGGCAAATTCTTTTTGACCCAGCAGTTCGACGGTCAATCTTTCGTCTACAGAATGGAGGTCATGTGAGAGATGCTTTTCTTGGATAGAAACAAGATGCTTTTGAAGCGTTACAGAAAGATGGTTGAAAGGGTGAAGCAGAAAGAACAGGCTCTGCTGAAAGCGACGAACGCGGAACTGAGACAACGCGCGTTGCAACTGAAGCAAGCCGAGTTCGACGAATCTCTCATCTACGACGCCTTTGCGCTGGCGAGAATCATCTCCAAGCGCGTTTTGGGCATGTATCCGTTCGATGAACAATTGCTCGGCGCCTTCGCGCTGCACGAAGGTAAAGTGGCGGAGATGAAGACAGGTGAAGGAAAGACCCTCGTCGCAACGATGCCTTTATATTTCAACTCTCTCACGAAAAAGAACGTTCATCTGGTCACCGTGAACGATTATCTCGCTCGCCGTGACGCGCTCTGGATGGGTCCACTGTATCTGTTTCTGGGCCTGCGGGTCGGCGTGATAAACCAGCTCGGAAAATCTTACGAGGTCGTCTGGAAGAACCCTGAGTTGTTCGAGTCGGCGATCGAAGAAAACCTTTCTGTCTGGCCTGAAGACTTCGATGGCGAGTTTCTTAAGGACTCTATGAAGGATCCTCGTGCCGTTCAGGCTTTCGAGGTTCAACTGGTGGAGATCTCCAGAAGACAGGCGTACGAGTGCGACATCACGTACGGAACGAACAACGAGTTCGGCTTCGATTATCTCAGGGACAACCTCGTTTACGATCTCAGCGACAAAGTTCAGAGGGGACACTTCTACGCCATAGTCGACGAGGTCGACAGCATACTCATAGACGAAGCAAGAACGCCTCTGATCATATCTGGCCCTTCCAAAACCGGAGCATCCGTCTACAGACAGTTCGCATCGTTGGCGAAGAAGTTCGTCAAGGACGTGGATTTCACGGTGGACGAGAAGGTCAGGACCGTGGTCCTCACAGAGAAAGGCATCGAGAAGGCCGAAAAATTGATAGGTGTTGAGAATTTGTACAATCCTGCAAATGCGAACCAGTTGTACCACCTGTTGAACGCATTGAAGGCACTGCATCTGTACAAGAGGGATGTCGATTATGTTGTGATGAACGGTGAGGTTGTCATCGTCGACGAGTTCACCGGAAGACTTTTGTTTGGGAGACGCTACAGTGGAGGTTTGCACCAGGCGATCGAGGCCAAAGAAGGCGTAGCCATAAAAGAAGAATCGATCACCTATGCGACCATAACCTTCCAGAACTACTTCAGAATGTACGAAAAACTGGCGGGCATGACTGGGACCGCCAAGACTGAAGAGGAAGAGTTCAAACAAATTTACAACATGGAAGTTGTCGTGATTCCGACGCACAAGCCCATGATAAGGACAGACCATGACGATGTGATCTACAGAACTCAAGCGGAGAAGTACGCCGCGATAATCAATGACATCGTCGAGCGTCACAAGAAGGGCCAACCCGTGCTCGTTGGGACGACGTCTATAGAGAAGAGCGAATTGCTGAGCAGCATGTTGAAGAAGCTTGGAATACCACACCAAGTTTTGAACGCGAAGTACCACGAAAAAGAGGCGGAAATCATAGCCAAGGCCGGAGAAAAAGGTGCCGTCACGATCGCAACGAACATGGCCGGTCGTGGAACGGACATAAAGCTCGGTGAAGGCGTCGCAGAGCTCGGGGGACTGTGTGTCATAGGTACAGAAAGGCACGAGAGCCGACGCATCGACAACCAATTGAGGGGACGCTCGGGTAGACAGGGCGATCCTGGTGAATCGAGGTTCTATCTGTCTCTCGAAGACGATCTACTGAGGATCTTCGGTGCCGAACAGCTCGAAAAGGTCATGAACGTTTTGAAGATAAAACCAGGAGAACCCATCGAACATCCTTTACTCACAAGGCTCGTCGAGATGGTACAGAAGAAGGTCGAGGGCATCAACTTCTCCATAAGAAAACACTTGATGGAAATGGATACCGTGCTGGACGCTCAGAGAAACTACGTCTACTCCCTGAGGGACTGGATTTTACAGGGAAAGAACATAGAAGAGCATCTGGACAGGTTCATGGAAGACTTTGTTGAGAGAAGAATCGAAAGTTATTGCAACGGCAGAGAATGGGACCTCGAGGGATTGAAAGCTTCTTTGCTCGTTCTACCAAGGGGTATAATCAACCTTGACGGAGCAAGGTTCGACTCCTCTGGGGAAGTGAAAGAGTATCTCTTGCAGCAGCTGAAGAAAGCGTACACTGCCAAAAAGGAAGAGATCGGAGAAGAGTACGATAGATTCTTGAGGTTTCTGATCCTGCGCGTTGTGGATGACAACTGGAGACAGTACTTGGAAGAAGTCGACCACGTCAAGGAAGCCGTCAATCTCAGAGCCTACGGTCAGAGAGATCCGATCATCGAGTTCAAGAAAGAGACCTACGCGATGTTCGACGAGATGATGTCCCGCGTGACGGACACGGTGATCGGCCTCATGTTCAGGGTCGTGAAAGTGGACGAAGAAAAAGCACAGCGAGAGGCAAAGAAAGACTTGGCAAACCTCAGGCTCGTTCATGAAGAGTTCAACATCGTTAACAGGGCCGAGCGAAGAAAGGTACAAAAAAACGAGAAAATAAAGCGTTTCAAAATAAAGAGGTGAAAGTATGATCGCTTACGAAACAAAAGTCAAGATAGACGAACTGAGAGACAAGTTCGAGGGTCTGTCCAAACTGGTGGAACCGGAAAGTTTGAACAGAGAACTTGCGGAACTGGAAAAGGAGCTATCCAACAACGATGTCTGGAAAGATCCAAAGAGAGCTGCGGAAGTTTCCAAGAGAATACAGCACATCAAAGACCTGCTCACGGACTTCGAAAAGATCAAAAAGGGCTTCGAAGACGTCGATGTCGGTCTTGAACTGGCCGAGGAGGACAACGAGATAGCCCAGCATGTGGAACAGATCGTTGTTGAGCTGGAGAAGAACATAAAGCGTTTGGAACTGGAATTGATTTTGAACGATCCTCTGGACATCAACAACGCTTATCTTTCCGTGCACCCGGGTGCCGGGGGTACGGAGTCTCACGACTGGGCGCAGATGCTTCTGAGAATGTACATGCGCTGGGCTGAAAGGAAGGGTTTCGGAGTTGAACTGCTCGACTTCCAGCCGGGCGAGGAGGCTGGAGTCAAGAGCGCCACGATCCTGATCAAAGGAGAGTACGCCTACGGTTTGTTGAAGCACGAACGTGGTGTACACAGACTGGTGAGGATATCACCCTTCGACGCATCTCGCAGGCGCCACACGTCTTTCGCATCCGTGAATGTGATACCTGAGATCGAAGACGACATAGAGATCGACATAAGACCCGAGGACCTGAAGATAGAGACTTTCAGGGCGTCCGGCCACGGTGGTCAGTACGTGAACAAGACCGACTCGGCCGTGAGAATAACACACATTCCAACGGGTATCGTTGTGAGCTGTCAGAGTGAAAGATCTCAGCACCAGAACAAGGCTGTCGCTTTGAAGATGTTGAAGGCGAGACTGTATCAAATGGAACTCGCGAAGAGGAAAGAACAGCTCGAAGAAATTCAGGGAGAGCTCAAAGACATCGCTTGGGGAAATCAGATAAGATCTTACGTGTTGCACCCGTACAAGATGGTCAAAGATCACAGGACCGAAGTCGAAGTTGGCAACGCAGACGCCGTGCTCGATGGCGAACTCGATCCCTTCATAGAGGCCGAATTGCTGTACTTTGCGAAGAAATGATTGGAACCGTCCGAAAAGTTCGGTTCGATGGGAAAGGTCTTCTTCTTTCGTTTGCCCCACGAGCTTTGGCTTCTGGTCCGTTCTCCCTGTTTGTGTGAGGCTGAAGTCAGTTGGGAATCTTGTAGTTTTCTCTACGTGTTTTTGAACGAGAATTTCAACACTGGAGAGAGTTCCGGTAACCTGTAAGTATGTTAAACAGCAAGGAGAGAGCACAGGGATATGGTTTATGAACGTGAGTGAGCTCACCTCCGAATCGAGAAGGGATGGAGATTTCCATGGTTGTTTCCCTGCTGTGCCTCTTGGCTTTCATCACATATCTATCTGTTGAAGCGTTTTATGCACGCTCGATACGAGAAGGCTTGAAATTGAGGATCGTTGTCACAGGTGTGCGTGGTAAATCGAGCACGACCAGGTTGATCACCTTTGCGCTGCGGAGAACCGGAATGCGGGTGCTTGGGAAGGTTACGGGATCAAAACCAGTCCTTCTGTATCCCGATGGTGAGGAAATTGCGATACACAGAAGGACCAAACCCTCGGTGCTCGAACAAGTGAGAGTGCTTCTGAGGCTTGCGAAACGACTGAGGGTTACTGCCGTAGTATGCGAGTCGATGAGTGTTAAACCAGAGATCCTTGGTTGCGAAATACAAAACATTTTGAAGCCTCACATCATTGTGATAACTCGTCTGACAGTAGATCATATGGACGATCTTGGCACAACGATTGAAGAGGTAAGAAGAAACATCGTTTCGGCGTGTAGCACGGGTTCGACTGTGATTTCTATGAAAGGTAATCTTGACGAGGCATCGTTGAGCATTCTGAGGAGAAAGAACTGTACCGTGCTCGAGGTTGAACCAAAGCAGTATGTGTCGAAACCAACTGACTATTTCGAGTTTGAGGAGAACATAACACTCGCACTTGCGGTGTGCAAAACTGTCGGTATCAGAGAAAAGGATCTGGAAGAGGTCTTCTTGAACGTTCGTGGTGACATCGGTGCGCTCAGATGCTGGAAGCTTCCCAACGGTGTAATAGCCATCAACGGTTTTGCTGCGAACGATCCAGATTCCACCATTAGGATATTTGCAAAAGCAAGACAGTTTTTAGACTCATCGGGACTCTTCGTCAAAAAGCTCGTGGGCATTCTGAATTTGAGATCCGACAGAGTTGATAGGACGATTCAATGGCTTAAGCATCTGAGATCTTGGTTTCCATTTGATCTTCTGTACGTGACAGGTTCAGACAGCACTCTCTTCGCCAAAAGACTCGGGAACCCGAAGTGCATTCCAAGAGATTTGGAAAGGATCATCAACGACTTGGACGATCTCGAATCTGGAACTGTGGTCTTCGGCTTTGGTAACATTGCGAACGCAGGATTGAGATTGGTCAATATCTGGCAGGAGAGGGGCACATGCTTGAGACAGCAGTCATAGGTATCCTCATTTCAGCTCTCTTTATCGAGTTCACGGGTTTTTATCCTGGTGGGATCGTGGTACCCGTGTGGCTCTCGTTCTACATCGACCAGCCACTCAGGATCCTTGGCACCATCTTGGTAGCATTGCTCTGCTTGTCGATCTACAAACTGGTGCGGAGATACTTTTTCGTCTACGGGCGCAGGCGTTTTGTCCTCTTCATTCTTCTTTCCGCTGTTTTGACCCTACTGTTCAAACGCTTTCTCTTTCGTGCAAGTTTGAGCCCCATCGAACTTGAAACCGTTGGTTGGATCATACCTGGTTTGATCGCCAATACCATGGAACGACAGGGCATCTTCATCAGCATTGTTTCCATGATCGCTGTTTCGCTCACAATACGATTGGTAGCGATGGTTGTACTATGAAAAAGGCACTAATGTGGCTCGTCACAGCTGTTCTGGCATATATGATCTTCCACTGGTATCAGTTCACTGAAATGAACCTGCAAGCCGAGCAACTGTACGAAGCTTCAGTGAACATGGCGCAAATCATCGAGTGGGTGCGACAAAAGCGTGCAGACAGTATCGATCCTGAAGTCGATCCAAACAGGACAGGATTGATAGGGGAAGAATTCACCGAGCTCACGACGACTGTTGGCGAACTCGAGGCGAAGAGAACAACCACAAACCCAGACATGGCAGCTCTTGTTTGCTATTTGTTGATGAAAGTTGGGGTCAAAAAAGATGACTGCGTTGCGATCGGTGCTTCAGGCTCCTTTCCAGGTCTCATCGTAGCAACACTCAGTGCGTGTAAGGCCATAGGAGCAAAAACGTGTGTGATTTGCTCCATAGGTGCATCGCAGTGGGGTGCGAACCAACCGGATTTCACAGTGCTCGATCTGTTTCGCTGGTTGACCGAGCTTGGATTTGATGAGCCGATCCTGTTCTGCTTTGGCGGTTCTGATAACAGAGGAACAGAGTTTTCCGAAGAAGTTCGAAAAATGCTCAAGGAAAAGGCATTCAGATATGGTTTTCAACTGTACGAAGGCAGTTCTCTGAGTACTGACAAGGAATATTTCCATCATTTCTACATGCAGAGCTGTAATGGTCGAATAGCTGCGTTCGTGAACATAGGTGGAAGTCTCATAAACGTCGGAAAGTCACCAACCGCAGTTCAACTGTACGGCATCGTGAAAAGTGCGAAAGATCTCGACCCAGGCTCAATGATGGGTTTAATGGCATCTGAAAATGTGCCGGTTCTGACTTTCCTGAACGTACGAAAGCTTGTCACGAAGTACGGTCTACCGTGGGATCCGATACCGTTACCAAAAATCTCTCCGAAAAGATATGAAAACTCGTTGAAACGTTTCACCAGATCGGACTGAATCAAAATGGTTGTTCTATTGGTCCTTCCATAACGATAGAGTTTTCTTCACTGTAAAGGTTGAAGGTATCGATGATAGTCATGATAGTTCTCAAATGCCTCCACACCCTCAGAGTGAGAGGCAAGCCGTTCTCATCGTATGGGACGTTCAGCCTACCAGCCTTCGCCGCTCTCAAATAGTATTTGTCCAAACCGGTGATGACAAGTTTTTCGTTCGTTCTACCCCTCAATCTTCCCTGGGATGGGTTCGCCACCTCGAGCAAGAACGCCAGTGTGTCCGATCGATCTCCCCACTCTCTATGAGAAAGACCTCTGAAAGTTTTTGGAGACCTTTCAACACTTATTTCGATACCTTCGAGCTGGAGCATCATCACCGCTTCAACAGCTATGTCGAGGGCTCTATCGTGAGCGACGACAGCATTGACAGTGGTGTACTCAGGAGCCGCTTCATGAAGGTCAATGGATATGTGTGGCTTCTCTGTCCTGATGAGCTGCATTATGGCATACGCGACTTTTTCCGTCAGCGTTCCTCCGGCATTTCCCGGGTAGGCTCTGTTCAAATTTCTCTGCTCAGAACCGCTCAGAACCTGGATTCCCGCAGCCTTGTAGATCCTTGGATCTGGCCACTGGTGAACAGGGTTCGTGAGCCTGGAACCGATTGTGACAATCATTCGTTTTCCGTTGTAGGTGAACTCGACCTTTCCAGGCGTTGCTTCCAGTGGCTGCGTGTGGGTGAAGGCACTGTTGTTAGCCCTTGGAATCACTATCAGCTTGCCTTTCTGAACGTTGAAGTGTTCCACAATGATCCTCGCAGTAACGTAACCTGCAGGTTCGTTCGGATGTGTACCACCAATTATCAAAGCACACCCACCCGGTTCTTCACCCTCGAGAACGAATACGTCCGTATCACCAACTGTTCCTCGTAGAGAAGGATAATAGTCGCTGAGCTTTTTTACGTGAGTTACACCTGGCCCCGGATCGATGTCTTCGAGTGTGCGTTGATTCATGAATGGCTCTACAGATCCGATCAGCATGACGAGTGTAACAGCACAAAAGAGTAAGATTCTCACAGGTTTCATCTGCCATCACTCTCATTTGATGAGCATTATTCTCAGTATCCAAGGTGTGATCACCATGGAGGCCATTAACCAGTTCCAATTACCGGGTTTTTTGAAGACCAGTTTTACCAGAACGACCGAAAAATATATGAGCATCGCTATGTAAGCGATTCTCAACATCGAATCACTTCTCCTTACGTTCAGTTTTGTCCAAAATTGTGGCAACCAAGAAAATCATACCAACGACGAGGATGAACCACCACGGATTGGCGAAAATCTTGGCGAACCGAATCGAGTAAGCGATGAATGTGACGCAAAGAACCATAGTTGTCAACAGAAATCCTAAGGACCTCTTCAGAACCTCCATGTATGAATCCAAGCCTGAGACCTGGGCAGCCAACGTGCTCGCCAAAGCGGTCGGTGGAAGTATATCCCCAAGTCCTGCCAACAAGGAAATAGAAGAGGCTATGAGAACGTCGTTGCCACCACGAAATGCCAGCAAGAATGGGATTCCCAGTACGGATGCGGCGCCGTAAGATGAAATAGCACCGAACGCTGGAGTTCCAAGTCCGACAGAGAGAAAGAGAACTGCGTATGGAAAAAACAGCATGTTTGCCACAATGAATCCTCTCACGCCCGTCAACGTCATGACCTCAATCAGCATCCCGATGCCCACGAGTATCGCCAAAATGGGTAGAGCTTGGTCCATCGCATCGAGAGATATCTCCAAAAACTTTCTCATCTTCCCACTACAGAAGACCGCCAAGACTGCGGATGCAAAAAAGATCAGAGGAAGTCCAATCTGTATAACCGACAAGCTATCCAGGACTGACAGAACGATGGCAAATATGAGTGGCAGATACAGTAACAAATCTTTCAATTTGAATTCGACGCGTTCCGTCTTTGCGGGGCTTCGAAGATCTCTTCCTGCAATTAAGAGTGCAAAGATCAACGCAGCTGGTACAGTTAACCAGAGTAGAGGATAAGTAAAACCCACGTAAGGCATGTCGACACCTTCACAGATGACCATAGCCTGTATGTTCAGTGGTGGTGCAATCATTCCGAGTACGCCACTGATCATGACGAGAGTACCTGCCTTCTTGTTGTCCAAACCCGCTGCTTTGAAGATAGGGAAAGCCACAGCTCCTGTTGTCAATATCGAGGACGAGGAAGAACCGGTTATCATTCCTCCACTCATTGAGAGAATCGTAGTGAGCATGATCAGCAGTCTTGGCTTTGAACCGAGCGAGGTCGTGAGAACAGTTGCTATGTGTTTCAAAAGCCCAGATTTTTCTATGGCAGTGATGAACAACACTGCACACAAAACCGTCATCACCGCATCGAAATAGCCGAAGGCCCCATTGACCAAGATATGAATGGGTAAGTTCTTCTCGGACAACAAAAGAACCGCCATCGAGATTAAGAAAAACGAAATTCCTCTTGGCAGCTTCAAGATTGTCAAAAGTACAAAAGCGAAAATGATGATGAAAAAAAGCGACGCTTCCAAGATCGAATCCTCCCCAAGCTCAGTTGTAAATCATGAAAAAGTTCTTCTCGAAATCTTCCCTTTCTGGAAGGTTCTCGAAGGAGATACCAGACCCTTTGAAGTCTTGTAGATATTCACACAGTTTCAGAAACGTTCTGTAATGAGTATAGACTCTCTTCCAAAGTGGAAAATCAGGATGATCGATGGTGTAGGGTGATTTTGCATCCTTATTTTGAGAAGGGTTGGGAGTCTCCACCAAGAAGGCCAGCGCATCCGTGTGATCACCGAACTCTCTGTGGCTCAGACCCCTGAATTCTTCACTCGAGTGCTCCAGCTTCATCTGTAGTCCCTCGAACTCCAGATCCAGTACGACCATCGCACCCATTTCCAAGTTCTTCGGATTGCAAATGAGCATATTGGCCAGTCTGGATGACGTGCCCGCTTCGTGGAGGTCAACCACCATATCTATCTTTTCTTTCCTTACCAGTTCGAACAGCGCAAAACTGATCTGTTCGGTCAAAGTTCCGTCAGGCTTTCCGGGATGAACCCTGTTCAAGTTGCGTGCTTCGTAACCAGGAAGTTCAAATCCAAGAACATGTGTGTAAGTGGCTGGATCTGTTGGCTGGTGCAACGGGTTCGTGCGTCTCGAACCAACGACTACACTCCTTGGACCGCTTGCCGTTTTGAAGTTTATGAAGAAGGGCTCGGTCATGCTTTCCTCGGGTTTTTCGTACGAAACGCTTCCCCAGGTGGCTGCGCTGTTGTTTGCCCATGGCACCACGAACAACTTACCTTTCTTCACAGTCGCCTTCTCTATGAAGATCAACGCAGCAAAGATACCAGCGATCTCGTTCGGATGGGTTCCAGAGAGCAACAAAACGTTCGCACCAGTTTCTTCTCCTTCTAACACGTAGATTCTTGTGTCTCCCCACGTTCCTTTCAGCGGTGGGTGATAATCGCTCAACCATGTTATCTGCGTGACGCCATAACCTGGTCTAACATCGTGAAAAAAAGGTGCCGCGATGCAAAGCATCGCGACACTCAAAATGATAAGACTGAGAATTCTTCTGTCCAACAACATTACTCACCAGCCTTAAAATATTGTTCCAAAACACCCTGAACCGCGCTCGTTGTATCAACAACGATCAGTTTCTTTTGGTGTTTCTCACACAGGTTTGTGAAGAACCCATCTTCGTTGCCAGGCTTGGTGACGATGACAAGGTCAGCGAAAGGTACCACGAGCTCCGACAACTGATCGCTCGTCTTCCCGCGTCTGGACTGCCCTTCAATGTGTGCTACTATTATTTTCATTCCCATCTCTTTGGCTCTGCTTAAGAGTGCTGTTACTCTCTGGATTTCCTGTTCGATATCTATACCTGCTGCTCCTAATCCTTTCGAACTCGCACCAACGACCACGATGATGGTCCTGATTTCTTCACTCAGATCGTCCACCTTTGCAAGATTGTTGAACGTGAACTGAAGCTTGGCACGGCTCGCCAACACTTTCATCATGGTTGCTCCAGCGCTCTGTCCAGCAGAGGTGATCAGAACGGGCTGTTGAAACGTCAAATCTTGAGCTATCATCGCTGAAAAAGGGAATATGACGATCAGGAACGTCAACACAAATCGCTTCATAGACACATCCCTCACTTTTCAGGTGCCGCAGCCGCACCCTGTCTTCTGAATGAACCAACACCTATGTAGGTACCGTCTTCTTGCTTATAAATACAGTTGGGCCCTCCGAAGAACAGATCGAGCTCTGGATAGACTTCCAGCTTGTAGCCGTAATACTTCTCCAGGATCTTCAGTGTCTCTTGCGGAAATCCTCCCTCGATCTTCAGATCCGTGTACGTATCGTAAGAGCAGAACTTCGGAAGTTTCATCGCCTGATCGATGGGGTATCCGAAGTCTATGACGTTGACGATTATCTGGCTCAGGGTCGACAGAATCCTCGAAGCACCAGGCGTTCCAACGACCATGAGCAGATCACCGTCAGGTCTCAAAACAATGGTTGGAGCGATCGTAGTTCGTGGCCGCTTACCCGGCGCAAACGCATTGGGTCCGGAGGTCGAGAAGTTCGGTATCTCGTTGTTGAGGATTATACCCGTACCAGGTACAACGTTGCCGGAGCCAAAGAAGGAACTTAGTGTCTGGGTGAACGCCACAGCGTTACCCCACCTGTCGACTACACTCACGTGGGTGGTAGATGGGCTCTCAACCTTAGCTTCTCCGATATCCTCCAATATCTTTTCGAAGAACTTCTTTCCTCCAAGGAATTTGTAAGGATCCCCAGCCATCTTTTGCCTTTCGGCCGCACTGCTCGGTCTGGGTAATGCTTTGGTGAGCGGTATCATTTCGAACCTGCTCTTGGCGTATTCTTTACTTGTCAGCGCCTCGACAGGAACGTTCGGATCATCGCCGCAGTAGGTTCTCATGTCGATCGTTGCGAGGTACAAAGCTTCTGCGAGCAAGTGTATGTACAATGGATCGTCCCAGGACAGATCAGAAATGTTGAAACGCTCGAGTATGTTAAGGATCTCAACGAGCGTGACTCCACCGACAGGCTGCGGCGCTGTGATTATCTTGTAACCTCTGTAGGTTCCAACGATGGGTTCTTTGACGATCGCATGGTACCTTTCGAGATCTTCCTTCGTTATGGCTCCGCCGTTTTCCTGCATGAACTTGACGATTTTGTCCGCTATTTCTCCTCGATAGAACACGTCCCTGCCATTCTTCGCAATCAATTCCAAGGTATTTGCCAAAACTGGATTTTTGAAAACGTCTCCCACTTCGTACAGTAATTGATCCTTCAGATAGACCTCGGCTCCCTCACCGGGATCCTCGAGAAGGCGCTCGTAGTTGTCAGAAAGCACCTTCGCGAAGGTTTCGTTCACCACGAAACCTTCCCGAGCCAATCTTATAGCAGGTTCCATGACTTCTTCAAGGCTCATTGTCCCCCATTCCGATAAGGCTTTGATGAGACCATCCACAACACCCGGTACACAAACGGAAAGAGGTCCTGAACGGTAATTACTCGGAGATTTCGTGTACTTTGAAAGATCGAGTGGAGCAGTTGATTTGTAGTCGATCGCCACCGTTTGACCATCTTTCATGTGGATTATCATGACGCCTTCGCCACCCAGACCACTTGCGTATGGTTCGACAACTCCGAGCGCAAAACCAACGGCGACCGCAGCATCAACGGCGTTTCCACCTTTCTCCAAGATCTCGGCTCCAACCATCGCGGCGTACGGGTTTGCAGCTGCGACCATCCCGTTCTTCGAGTAGAGTACCTGTCCACTGACCACTGCCAAGGTCAAAGCGGCGACGAGCACAACGAGTAACATAGAAACGAATCTCCTCACGATAGTTCCCTCCTTTTCGGTAAGGTTTCATCATTATTGTACAGCACTCGGCTGGCAAAAGAATAACTTATTGGGACGCCGTCATAAACATGCATGCATTTCTTTGAAAGGGATGGGATTTCTTTCACTGTAAAATCGTCTCGATCGTTTTCTTACTATAAAAACGGCCAACGATCCGACAAGCATCCTCGCTGGTTCGATTCGCAGAGAGCGGTACATGTATGTGCATGTCGCTTTGGCGAGAAAAATCACGCAGTTCATCTCATTTCACAACGATTATCTTACCTTCAACGAGTCTCAACTTGACACATCCTTGGTTTTGCGAGCTTCTTCGTACTTTCTCCTTTCGAGGGCCATGAAGAATTTGCGATGCTCGAGGAACAGAGCGAAGATTTCCGGATCGAAGGCGTCCGCATCGGACTCCATGATTTTGAGCGCGTCCTCTGGAGAATAAGCCTTCCTGTAATATCTATCGGAGGTCAACGCGTCGAAAACGTCGGCGATTTTCACGATTCTGGCCACCAATGGTATCTCGGTTTCTTTCAATCCATCCGGATAACCCTTTCCGTCCCACCGCTCGTGATGGGATCTGATCACCTCATGAGCGAATTTCAAAACGTCGTTCTCTGGATGCTTCATCAAAGATTGGACGAGAATCTGCGAACCGAAGATCGTGTGCTTCTTGACCGTTTCGAACTCTTCAGAAGTCAGTCTGTCCGGTTTCTGCAGTATGTATTCGGGTATCAATATCTTTCCTATGTCGTGCAGAACCGCACCCGCCGACAAGCCGTTTATGAAGTCCACGTTCGTCAAGTCTTCCTGCTCGGCGTACAGCTTAGCGAGCAAGCTCGCCAACAGTTGGACGTTTTTCGAATGTCTCCCCGTGTATCGATCCCTCATGTCCAACATCTCAACGAAGGAATCCATCAGGACGTCGAAAGTGATCAGTTTCAATTTTTGGAGACCTGAAGTCACGGAAGCAACGAGCCTCTTAGGACTTATCGGTTTGATCAAGACCTCATCGGCACCGATTTGTAATGCTCGCACAACGTCCTCATCGTCCCCCAGTGATGTGACTACGAAAATGTAGGGATACAGATGCTTGAAGTTTGTTCTCACTTGCCTTATGAGTTCGAAACCGTCCATGTTCGGCATGAGTAGATCGACAAGCAGTATCCTGTAGCTCTCCGGATCCGAGCTGAACGCATGATAAGCTTCGAGTCCATCTTGGCAAGATCTCGCCGTGAACCCGGCGCTCAAGAGCGACTTCTCCAAGTATTTTCTGTAGTAGGCATCGTCTTCAGCGATGAGAACCGACACCATCCCCATCTTTCTTCCTCCTACGTTACGCTCAAGCTCACCACAAGAGAACTGCTCGGTGTATCGAAGATCATCCTGTAGCAAGGAGCCGTGTTCAAAAGCATCTTCGCATTTTTACCGAATACCGCCGTGGGCGGAGTTGTCACGGCATCTGGTGAAATACGGGTCAACATGTTTCCGCACGTCATGTTTGCGAGTTCCAGCAAGGCACTCAGGCCAATCTCTGAGAGCATGTCCACGTTGTAACCGGGCATTAAACAACTCAGGGCATACTTCGCGAACGCCTCGCTGAATTCAAAACCGAGGATCCCCTTCTCTTCTCCTTTCTTGTTCACAAGTCCTATGACGACACACAAAGGGCTGTTGACCAGGTGCAAAGAATCCTTCGAAAGTCTCACTCCTGAAACTTGTATGTTCATGCTCACGAGCACTTGCTTGGCAATGTTTGCAAGTTCATCGATCATTCGTTAAACCTCCTTCAGCGCGATGTTCAGCCTTGAGACGAGACCTTCCGACTCGAAGAGTATGTTGTGGGCATTCATTTTGAAATTGAAGAAAGTCAAGTCCTTCCGAGAAAGGAACTTGGTGGTGACAGTCTCACATTGGCATCCTTCAAATGATTGTTTATCCGCGTGATGGCGTTGCCAGCGACCATGTTGCCAAACTCGCCCACGGCGAGCAACAAGTCATCATCTGAAGGTTGCTCTGCACCCAGAGCCTCGTACACGATCGCGCACAACTCCTTGGGCATGGCTACGATCATTCTGCCAACGATCATGCCGGAGAAACCGACGATCGTGACCGCTTCGGAATACTTGAACGCAGGGTTCATCATCTTTTCTACTCCTTTGATGATCAGTTCCTTGTTGGTCAGATTCTTGTACACGCTGCACATGGACTTGATGAAGCTTTCCAGAATCAACTTTTCGATGCTCTTGTCCATGATTAAGTCTCCAAGATTTTTTCGAGAGTTTCCAAGAGCTGCTCTGGTTTGAAAGGTTTCACGAGTGAGTACTTTACTCCTATATTCTGGGCTTGAGAAAGTGTGTCTTCAGTTCCCAACGCACTCAGAAGAAGCACCTTAATATTGCTATTCTTCTTGAGAATTTCTCTTGCCGCCTCCAATCCATCCATCACCGGCATCGTCACATCTAAGATCATGATGTCCGGCTCAAGCTTTTCTGCTAACTCCACCGCTTCCTTGCCATTCGCAGCCTCACCAACGATACAGAACTTACCACTCTCGGTGAGCACCTTTTTCACGATGTTTCTAACAAATAGAGAATCATCCACCACGAGCACCTTTTTGCTCATCCTTTCCTCACCCCCACTTTGCGCAGGATTCGGCTCGCTATCTCGTAGGAAGGCAATACTTCGCAAGCTCCACCACGCCTTATCGCTTCCGCTGGCATTCCAAAAACTATGGCTGTTTCTTCCGATTCGGCTATCGTGTAGCCACCGGCTTGCTTTATCTTCACCATCGCGTTGGCACCATCGTCTCCCATACCTGTCATAAGTACACCCACGGTCTTCGGTCCGAAATGCTCGAGGACTGATTCCATCATCACGTCCGCAGAGGGCATGAACATGTGTTTGGGGATTCGAGAGAGCCAGATCTTTAAACCACCGTCAGCCCTGCGGAGCTTCAGGTGGAATCCACCTTTGCCGACGTACACCACTCCGGGTGTGACCTGCATGCCGTCGGACGCTTCCACAACCTTGAGCTGGCAATATTGATCGAGCCTTTCTGCGTACTGAGCTGTGAACAAGGGTGGCATGTGTTGAACGAGGAACACCGCGGCATTCAAGTTCGCTGGAAGCTGTGGAAGAACATCGTAGATGGTTTTCGGTCCACCTGTCGATATTCCTATGGCCACCGCGTGGAAATCCACCGAGACAGGAGTAGGTGTCACGATCTTCTTGGAGGTGTCGATCTTCACTTTGCTTTTCGCGGAAGCCAATCTCCGCATGACTTTCGTGCTCCTCGAGGCTTCGTATGCAGCCTTTATCTTGTATATGAGCTCGTCCCGTACCGCTCCCATGTTCAAGGAAACCGTGCCACCAGGCTTGGGAACGTAGTCGAACGCCCCAAGTTCCAACGCTTCGAACGCCGTCACTGAACCTTCCTGCGTGAGGGAGGACACCACGACCACCGGTGCTATCTCTTCTTCAACTATGATCTGAAGAGCGGTCAAACCATCCATCTTTGGCATGTTCACGTCCATGGTTATCACGTCAGGTTGCAGTTTGCGTGCCTTCTCAACGGCGTCCTCGCCATCCCTGGCGGTGTCGATCACCACCAGGGATGGGTCGGACTCAATGAGACTCTTGAGCGTCTTCCTCATGAGCGCGGAATCGTCCGCGACCAAGACTCTGATCTTCGGCAAAAAGATCACCTCATTTCAAACGTCTCAACTTCTTCGACTGCTGATCTTCTTTGCCACTCGCTTTCTCAGCCACGTTCGTCACCGTTTGCTTTTCTCTCTCGCTCAGCACCTTGGACATCTGCAACAACAAAACCACCTGTTCACCAATGCGCGCGATCTTCGAGATGAACCTGGCAGACTCGCTTTCAGTCAACGTGTCCGGTAGATCACTTATCGCACTGACCGGGATGCGCCGCACGCCCACCACTGAATCCACGATGAAGGCTATCTTCTTGCCATCGCTTTCACTGACAACGACACGTTCCATCTGCTTGTTCTTCTCAACGGTGAGCAATCCGAATTTCTTTCTTAGATCCACCACCGGTACGATCTCCCCACGCAAATTCATGAGCCCCTCGAGGTATTCCGGAGCCCTGGGTACTTTTGCGACCGACGTCAATCTGTTTATTTCTCTGATTTCTTCGATTTGAACACCGTAATCCTCACCACCCACGTTGAAAATGACGTACTGCTTCTCTTCCTCGCTCGCCAGCCTTTCGACTGTTTCTTCTTGTTCTTGTTGCCGAGTACCCACAACTCTGTTCGCCAAGAGTTGCTCGTGATCAATCACCAGAATCATTTCATCGTCGTTCTGAATGACTCCGACGAGCTCCTTCGTCTTCTCACGTTCCAGCGTGGGTGGTGGAAGAACCTTCGATTCGTCAATTCTCAGCACTTCCCTTATCCTGTCCACGACAACCCCAACGAGTGAACCTCCCGCTCTGAGTACTATCACCTTCGTGAACTCGTCCGTCTTTGTCGCAGAAAGGTCCAGCAGTCTTCTCATGTCAACGATCGGTAAGACACTCTTTCTCAGTTCTATCAGGCCCATCATGTATTCAGGTGCGCTTGGGATTGGTGTTGGCTCGACGTACCTGATGATCTCCTGCACCCCGGTGATCTTGAATGCGTAGATTCCCCCAGAGAGCTCGAAGGACACCAACTGTGTGTAGTTTTCCGTTTTCGTAACTGTCGTTTCCGTGCTTTTCTCTTGTAATCCAATGGAACTTCGTCCTTCGAACTTCTTCGTACCCTCCTCGAACAGTTCATCGATGTCGAAAAGCAAGCACATTCCAGCGTTAGTTCGCAACACCCTCTTCACGAACTTGCTCTCGGCCATCGTATCCTGTTGTTCACTCTCCGTCGACCTGATGACCTGAGCCGTTCTGTCGACCAGCACACCCAGCGTCTTACCGTCCCGTGTCAGTACAACAACCTTCGACAACGAAGGATCATGTTCTGGCAATCCAAGGAGTTTCCTGAGATTGATTATGGGCAGCACCTCACCCCGGAGGTTCATCACACCTTCGATGTGCGCAGGAGCCAGTGGGATCCGTGTGATCTTACTCGCTTTGACGATCTCCCTGACGTTCGCCACCGAAACGGCGTACGTCTCTTCTCCGAGGATGAAAGTGACGTACTGTTCCAAAGTGGAGGTGCTCATACTTTACACCCCCGCTTCCGACTGAAGCTCGTCTGCTATAGCGGCGATCTCCTCAATTGCTTTCGCCAGTTCCTCGATGCCCTTGGCTTGCTCACTCGCACCTTTGGACGCTTCTTTGATCGCAGACGCGGACTCTTGAGCAGCCACATTGATCTGTTCGATCGCTTTGTTTGTCTCTTCTATTGCCGATGCGATCTGGTCTATTTCCTTGTTGACATTCTCGAATGCGCCCAAGAGCTTCTCAAGCGCTTGTCTCGTTTGCTCTATGAGTTTTGTGGTTTCCTTGGCTCTGTTTACTTCACCCATGGACGTTCTCACAGATTCGTTTATGTCCGCAGAGACCGTGGCAACGAGGTATTGCATGTTGCTCACCAGATCCTTGATCTGTTCAGCGTTGGAACCAGATTCGTTGGCGAGGTTTCTTATGTCGTTCGCCACCACGGCGAACCCCTTACCATACTCGCCAGCGCGTGCGGCTTCGATGAATCCGTTCACCGCGAGCATGTTCGTCTGTATGGTGACCCTATCGATCGTGTCAACGGTTTTGGTTATCCTTCGAGCCCTGCTCTCGAGCTCTGAGACGTTCTTGGCAGCGTCACTATAACGCTGGGCCGCCTCTCCTATGTTGGATATCAGCTTCTCGATGTTGACCCTGTTGTCCGCGACTTTTTGGATGAACTCGCGCAAGAGCTTCACGTCTGAGCTTACCAAGCTCTGGAGGTCACTGACTCTCTTCATGAGGTCCGAAGCGATCTCTCTGCCTTTCTCCGTGGCCTCCGACAGCAACTGTGCACCTTTGCTGAGCTGTTCTATACCAGAACTGATCTGCTGCGCAGCAGAAGATAGTTCTTCGATGTTCGAAGACAGTTCTTCGGCTGCCGCCGCGACCGTCTCGGAAGATTTGCTGGTATCGGTGGACGTCTTCAGTTCCTCTGCGAGCTCGACCAATTCCTGTGTTGCGGTCTTGATCTCCGCGAACGCTTTCACCTGTTGTTCAACGGCCTTGGAGGATTCCACCGCGGCAGAGCTTATCTGTTCTGAACCGCTCGCCACCTGTTCTGCGGCCGCCAGCAGTTCCTTCGCAACTCGGGCCACTTCGTCCATGTCCTTTTGGATTTTGAGGAAGTGGTTGATGAGTTCGTCAAAGCTCTTGGCGATCTCTTTGAGTTCCTCGGTTATTTGGATACCGAGCTCGGATTGTTGCTTAGATTCATCTGAGATTCTCTGTATGTCGGCCACGGTTTGTTTTACCGCGTTGGCGATCTCCTCGACCACGTTCGTTATTTCTTTTGCAGCCCTCTCGGACACCTCAGCCAATCCTCTGACTTCGTCGGCGACGACGGCGAAACCACTACCGTGTTCTCCAGCCCTCGCAGCCTCTATCGCTGCGTTCAAAGCGAGCAAGTTCGTTTGATCCGCGATCATCACGACTGTCTTGACGATTTGACCGATCTTGTTGGATTCCTCTTCAAGTTTCTCGATGAGTTTGGCAGATTCTTTGTTCTTCTCTACAGTGTGCTCGACTGCTTCGATCAAGCCTCGCACGTTCTCTGTCATGATCGAGGTGGCCTCACGGGCGTTGTTTGCATCCGCCATCATCTGCTTGATGACTTCCTGTATGTTCGTGGCACTCGCGGAAATCTGTGCCACCGCAGCCCTCGATTCGTCCGCTGCACTCGAAGATTCCTCGGCTCCCGCAGCGATCTGCTCTACTGCTCTGGAGAGTTCTTCTGCAGCTGCCGATGCCTGTTCGACCCCGGAGAGGAGTTGTTCCGATGCGCCCGCTATCCTTTCGGCGAGCGCTTGACGTTTGGCTAAGGTTCTTGCTCTGGCACGCTCTTGCGCACGTTTCTTAGCTTCTTCCCTTCTGGCCTTGAGTTCCTCTTCGTCTTCGCGCAATCTTATTCCAGTTCCCTTTGGTTTTTCCTCGGCCTTCTTTTCCTCACTCTCTGGCACTTCCAGTCTTTTCCTTTCCATCCGTTCACCCCTCCTTCAAGTGATGAGACCTTCCGGATTGAGTATCAGAACCACAGAACCATCTCCCATCACGGTCGCACCGCTGATCAAATTCGAAGCGCGCGCCTGCTCTGGAACGCTCTTCACGAGATAGTCACTCTCTTCAAGGAACGCATCGACTATGACACCGAACGTCGAGTTTGCCCCTTGCACGACCAAGATGGGTACGAGGTCGAACAAGAATTGCTTTTGAGACAGCTCAACGTGGTCCTGTGTGAGCAACTCTTCGGCGAACACGACGGGGATCGCATTACCACGTATATTTGCGAAGAAGGAACCTCTGTAGGAGTACAAACGGTTGAGGGGCACCTTCAAAATCTCCTTGACGGTGTCTGTTGGGATGATGTATTTTTCTTCGCCGATCTTGACGAGCAAACCCTTGATTGCCATGAGCGAGAGGGGAATCATCATCGACACAGTTGAACCTTTGCCAAGCTCAGTCCTGATTGCCACTTTGCCTCCGATGCTCTCGATGTTCGTTTTAACAACGTCCATCCCGACACCACGGCCCGACAGATCTGTCACCCTTTCGGCCGTGGAAAATCCTGGCAGAAAGATCAGCTGCAGGACCTGTTCGTCGCTCATCCTCAAAGCTTCCTCTTGATCGACGATGCCCCTGTCTATGGCCTTCATCCTCACTCTTGAAACATCTATACCCCTGCCGTCGTCTTCCACCTCGACGAAAGCGAAGTTACCCTTGTAGAAAGCTCTGAGGACCACCTTGCCCTCTTCGTTCTTGCCAAGCCTTTTTCTCTCTTCGGGTGGCTCTATCCCATGATCGACCGCGTTCCTGACCAAGTGAGTCAAAGGATCGCTGAGCAGTTCCAGAACAGACCTGTCGAGCTCGACGTCTTCACCTTCTGTGACGAGCGACACTCTCTTGTTGAGCGATTTTGCCAGATCCCTGACGGTTCGCTTGTAGCGTTGAAACAGCTCTCCAACAGGCGTCATTCTCAAAGACAGCACCGCGGTTTGAAAGTCGTAAGACAGCCTTTCAAACCTCATACTCAGGGCCTTGAGATCGGACTGAAGTTCAGGGAGTCTCGATGTGATGGCGGCGAGGAAGTACTTCAACGAGTTCTTCAACGTGATCAGTTCTCCAACGAGATTCACCATCAGATCCAGTTTGGATTTGTTCACCCTCACCGTTTGCGCTACGACTTTCTCGGGGGTGGTTTGTGAAGTGATCGGTTGAGATACTTGATCGGCCGCAACCTTCTTGCCACTCAACCAGCTCAGAAACTCGTCGGCCAGAGCCTTGAGCCTTTGAAAGTCGTCTGACTCACCAGCCTCGATCATCTTGTCGACAAGCTCGATCTTCTCTGGATGGCCTATCATTAAGAGACCAGCTTTCAAAGGCTCGGCGATCCTTCTGAGTTCCGTTCTATCGCCTGCGCGTGTTTCGATCAAGAACTCCGCATACTGGACCAGTTGAGAGGCAATGTTGAAGAAAGCTTCCTTGGTTGCGAGATCTTCGACACTTTCTTCCTCTCCTTGTTCTACATTTGTCGCTGAAATCTCCTTCGGCGCGAACAGTGCCTCGATTTCCTTGTCTTCCACAATCGAACCTGTCCTCAAAGCGCTGGCAAGTTTTTTCAGCACATCGATCCCTTCAAAGACGGACTGTAGATCCATCTGAGCATTCTCTTTGATCGTCCTTTGAATCTGATCTTCCAAAGCGTGGGATATCCTTTCGATGCTCTTGACGGGTTCGGTCAATGTCGAATCACCACAAATGGAGAGCAGCAACCGCGCTCCACCCTTTATGCTGTGCATGTATCTCATCAGATCCCTCAACAGACCAACATCTTGAGATTTCTCCAGTTCGACCATCGTGATCTCAGCACCATGGAGGTTCTCCTCCAGCTCGTCCAAAAAGTCGGAGAACGCTTCCCTGCTGAATTCTTCAGTCACGATACTCGGTTGATCGGACTGAGGCTGTTGTGGTTCCTTTTGTTTTTCCTCGAAGTAACTGTTTGCGCGATCGACGATTTCTTTCTCACCGAGATCTTCGAGCATTAGTTCCAATTCACCGCCACTGTACGTTGAAAGGGCTGCCGCGATTTTGTCGAAGACGATCTTACAGAAATCAGCGGCATCGAGCAACAGATCTATGAGCTCGGGCTTTATGACTGCCCCTTCGTCCCTGATCCGTTTCAAGATGGATTCAACCGCGTGCGTGACATCGACTATCAAGCTGAGGTTCGCAAAACCCGCGAGCCCCTTCAGCGAGTGGAACACTCTGAACACGTCGTTGACGGATTCTTTGGTCTTGGTCTGCTCGAGCATTATGAGCTTGTCCTCTAACCCCTTCAAAAGTTCTGAAGATTCCTCGAGAACACCCTTGAGTATCTCGACGTCGTCCTCTTTGAACTTCATACCCTGTCACCGTCCCGCACGACCATGCGAATGCTCGCCACGAGGATCGAAGGTTTCACAGGCTTGACGAGATAGAAGTTCGCCCCGGCTTTCAGTGCCTCCATTTGCTCTTCGGGCCTGTCTATGGTCGTCACCACCACCACTGGAATGTGCGCCAGTTCCGGTGTGGATCTGATTTTCTTCAGCATCGTGAGACCGTCCATGTTGGGCATGTTTATGTCCGTGACGATGCATTTTATGTCTGGATGTCTGTACAACTTTTCGATCGCATCGGCCCCGTCGATGGCTTCCACGACCTCGTAGCGCGAGGCACGAAGAACGTAGGCATGAAAATCGCGCGTCATCTTCGAGTCATCCACGATCAAGATCCTCGCCATGCTTCAACACCTCACAGCGGTTTTCGATAGACCAAGCCATTTCCCATTCTTCTGAGTTCAAAGAGCGTGGTGATCCTGCTCAACGATTCTGAATGTCCCAAGAAGATGTAACCACCGGGCTTCATCATCAGAAAGAAAGTCTCCACGACTCTGCGCCTGGAGTCGTCGGAGAAGTATATCAGCACGTTCCTGCAGAAGATGAAGTCGAAGTCTCTTCCCAAACTCAACAGCTGGTCACGATCGAGCAGGTTCATCTTGTAGAACGTGACGTACTTTTTGACCTCGTCCGATACCGCGTAGCCTTGCTCCGCCTGCTTGAAGTACTTCTCCAAATACAGCTTGGGCACGTCCTTCACCGATCTTTGATCGTAAATTGCCCTCTGCGCTTTCTCAAGTGCGTCGTCGTCTATATCAACGGCCACGATTTTGAACGTGCAATCGCTGTCGAGCATTTCAGAACATATGATCGACAGAGTGTAAGGCTCCTCACCGGATGAACATCCCGCCGACAGCACCTTTACGAATTTGGTTTTCGTTCGTTCAACATACTCAGGTAGACAATACTCCGCGAAGATCTGAAGCTGTGGAAACTCCCTGAAGAAGTAAGTTTCGTTGACAGCCACGTCGTTTATCAGCTTGGCGAACTCTTCGCCTCCGCGATCGAAGTATCTGAGAAGTTTGACGTACTCTTCGACGCTCTTGATGGATCGTTCCGCCAAGCGTTTCTCAACTCTTTTCTTCAAAAGGTAGATCTTCTCATCCGGTATGTAGATTCCAGTCTTCGTGTGGATCAGATCCCTGATTTCTTTGAATTCAGCAAAACCAAAGCTCACCGACACGGCGATCATTCCCTTTCCACGTTTTCGAACCTCTCGATCACCAACTCCGCCGCTGCCCTGAGATCTTCACCTTCCGCTGACGCACAGATGTGCTTGAGATCATCGAGGTAATCTACCCAGGAGAACTGGTCGATCAGCTCGACGGCGGCGAGCTGGATCATGGGATCGTTGCTGTAAAGGTAGTTGACGATCTCTCTTTTCACGTGGTCTGGATTCAACCTCGCCATGAGAAGGAGCACTTCGTACTTGTTCGGGGAAGGTATGTCCGAAGCGAAGATGCGCCTGAGGAATTCGAACATTCTGTCCTTCTGTTCCGCGCTGAGTTCTGTTGTATCCAGGATCGCCGCGAACAGATCCAAAAACTCTTTGAGCGCTATGTCCCATTTCTTTTCGGCCAAGTCGATCAGTGTGTTCAAGTTCTTCAATGTTCGTGGGAAACTCTCAAGAAACCTGAGATAAGCCATCAAGGTGATGTCGTCGATCCTCTCGAGCTCAGGGAAAAGCTGAACGACTCTCTCAGCGATTCTTTCATCCGCCATCTTCGATAGTGCTCTGATGCACGTTGCCAATAGAAATTCGTTGTCACCCTCGGCGAGCAACTTGAGTATGCGATCCGTGTACTTTTTGCTTTGCAGTTCACCCAGATATTCAACGGCGGCTATCACGTTGTTCACATCCACATCGTCCAAACCGAAAGCAAATAAGTCCTCAACAGAAGGATCGCCCACCACGTAGTGCAGACTGTCCAGTGCGAGCTTACGCACATCTTTGTCTGGATCGTGCAACAGTTTCGTCAGTTCTTCCTTCGACAGATCCCACATCTCCGCCATCAGCAGCACGGCAGCGTTTCTGACGTACGCTTCGCTGTCTTTGAAGAGTTTCGCGACCTTCACAGGTACTTGCGGGAACTTGAATTGCTTGAGTTTGTCGAAGGCAGCCTCCCTGATGAGCACATCGTCGCTCTTGAGAGCCTCGATCAGTACATCCACATCCTCAGGCGAAGAGACCCTCTCGATCTCGGTGAGTTTTCTGAGCCTCTCATCGTTTTGCATACAGCCTTCCCCCTCACAAGACCTCGATACCCCACAACTGTTCCATCCTCTGCGGGTCGGGTGTTGGCACCCTCATCTGGGCAAACTGTCCGTGGATGGTCACATCCTGAGCCTCACCGCTGTTGATGTCTTCGGCTGTCACGGTCAAGGTCCCATCGTGTGTGATGGAAAAACTGACGGCGATATTCGCCTCACCCTTTTTCCAAAGTTTTCCAGAGGAGAATTTGAAGTCTCCCAGTTCCACCAACTCTTCATCGTGTTTCTGCAGAACCTTTATCACGACGTGATCCTGATCGTCCTCGGTGTTGGTAAAGATCCTTGTCGACGTGGTTGGATAGATAGTTCCGCGCTCGATGATGGGAACGAACTGGCCATTGTCATCCAAGATGCCAAGCGAATGTGGAAGCACATCCTTCAGCTCGATGCTGTTCAACCTTCCTTCCAGCATCGCGGCCATCTTTGCTGCACCGACGGCAACCACCTCGTCTGGGTTTATCCCTCCGAGTTTCTGCGAGTTTGGAAACATTCTTGAAACCAGTTCTCTGAACGCGGGCATCCTGGAGATCCCACCAGAGAAAACGACGATGTTCACGTCTTCGCTTCGAACGTTGGCTTGTGTCAAAACGTCGTCTATCAGTTGTTGCGCCCTGAGCAACAGGGAGCGGGTCAAGTTCTCGAATCTCTCCCTCGACAGCACGACGTTCACATGAACAGGCCCATACTCCGGTGAGAGAGCTATGTAAGGTATGACGATGCTGGTTTCGAGAACGCTTGAAAGATCTATCTTCGCCTGTTCAGCGTGCGTGTATATCTGCTGTAACGCTATGGGATCTTTGGACAAATCGATCGACTTTTCGTTCCGCATGGTCTCCAAAATCCACCTGGTCAGCACTTCGTCGAAGTCAAAGCCTCCAAGATTCGTGCTACCACCAGTGGCGAGCACTTCGTAAAGACCTTTCTGCTGACGCATCAAGGTTATGTCAAAGGTACCTCCGCCAAAATCGAGCACGAGTATCATCTTTTCGTGCTGATCTTCTGGTTCGTAAGCCAGAGCAGCGGCGGTGGGTTCGTTCAACAGTTTCACCACTTCCAAGCCTGCGAGTTTCGCCGCCAGCACCACCGCTTGTCGTTGGTTGTCGTCGAAATAAGCTGGTACGGTAACGACGGCTTTTTCGACTTCTTTTCCGAGATACTCCGAGGCGAACTTCTTGCACTTTCTGAACACGAACGAAGCGATCTCCGAGGGCGTGAACGTTTGATCGAAGATCGTGTACGTTCGATTCGTTCCCATCACACGCTTCACGCGAAGGATGGTTCTATCAGGTTTGATGAGCGCCTGAGATTTTGCCAACTCGCCCACGACCACTTGTTTTTCGTTCTTGAAGTAAACGACCGTTGGTGTTATGCGAGAACCACGCTCATTGACGATGATCTGGGTTCTCAATGAACTGTCCACGTAAGCCACCAACGTGTTCGTTGTACCGAAATCTATACCAACGATCATCTCATCGCTCCTCCTTCAGCGCTTTCAAGTTCTCCTTTATCTGCTCGTTGGATGGGTCGATGGAGAGTGCCTCCTTTAGAAACTCGATCGCTTTGTCCACGAAGCCATGTTCTGCGAGTATAGCAGCGGCGTTGTTGAGAGCTTTGACCTTGTGAGGTCCGCTCATGTTTATCACCATCATGTACAAATGAAAGGCCATGAGCCACTCGCCGTTCTCTTCAAGCTCAACGGCGCTTCTGAAAAGTTGTTCTTCGGATGGCTCCGAAAGAAACAGATCCAAACCTCTACCCAGCCTCTTCGACATCTCAGATCAGCCTCCGCAGGATCTCTTGGCTGATCTTCGTCAGGTCCTCACTCGCCCTGCTCTTGGGTGCATAGCGATGAACGGGCAGGCCGTGACTCGATGCTTCGACAACTTTGATGTCGTTTCTCAGCGTTGGAAACAGAAGCTTTTCACCGAAGGTGGTCCTGAGCTCGTTCAACACGTCGTTGCATACACGCGCCCTTGCTGAGATCGAAATTGGTATCAAACCGAGCAGTTTGAGGTAGGGTGAGAGCGTTGTGTTGACTTTGTAGTAGAAGTTGATCATCTGTGCCAGACCAACGAGGGAGAAAAAGTCGAGCCTCACGGGTATCAAAAGGTAGTCAGAAGCGACGAGTGCGTTCAAGACTGTTAACCCTAAAGAAGGTGGGGTGTCTATGAAAATGAAATCGAAGTCTCTGTCAAGCTCCATGAGGAAGTCTCTCAAGACACTTTCCTTGTTTGTGAGCGATGCGAGTTCTTCCTCCAGAAGCACTGTCTTGGAGTTGGAAGGCAGTATGGACAATCCTTGCTGGCGAAGAATAACCTGACTGTCCACACTCTGTTTTTTCAGATACTCACTGATTGCTTCGAAGACGCCTTTCTTTATTTTGATCGGTTCAAAACCGGCGTGGGTCGTAGCATGGGCTTGAGCGTCGAGATCGATGAGCAAGCTTCTGTAGCCCATATCCACGAACAGAGCAGCGATGTTGTAACATAGTGTGGTTTTCCCAGTTCCTCCCTTGAGATTGGCAAAAGTAAGAGTCTTTGCCATGAAGGCATCAATTCCTCCAAAGAAGACAGAATACCATATTTTATGATACGAAACAAAAAAAACCATTACTAAAGTATTACGCACAAATTAACATCTATTTACTGAACACTCACCAAAGAGCGAGTCTATACTGATCATAACTACAGAGCCACACACTAAAATTAAAAAACAACCATAACGAAGAAAACTCCGGCGAGCGAAACAAAAAAGCCCGGCTGCGCCGGGCTCGTTGGTGGCCAGGGGCGGAATCGAACCGCCGACACCTGGATTTTCAGTCCAGTGCTCTACCAACT
>Ga0071330_1059256_pt1 | contig 72728 bp, 65 predicted proteins | sample GBScel77sediment_FD_63802 | JGI IMG/M metagenome (GOLD analysis project Ga0071330, IMG submission 63802) | Hot spring sediment microbial communities from Great Boiling Spring, Nevada - Cellulolytic enrichment Sediment 77C v2 (version 2) | ecosystem: Environmental > Aquatic > Thermal springs >...
AGTCTATATTGGGATAAACATCTTTTACCCTTACAACCCTATAAGTCTTTACCTCTTTTATACCATCGGGACAACTGGGTAAGTAGTAATTCACATAACCCGGTAGTTCATCTTCAAAAACAATGTTTGATTTATCTATCCTACCACCAACAAGCTCAAGGTCAATACGGGCATATTCGGTAATAGATTTCTCTTTGTTTAATTTCTCTCTGGGATTGATAATCTCGTTCTCTGATGCTATTTCTTTATTCTTTTCTGAGAAAATCACGTAGCTAACGCCGTCGTTTTTAAAGAACAAATTAAGTCCAGGAGCCCTTGTGGAGAAGATTATGTCTTTAACAGGTTTTCCATCAAAATCCTGCACCTGACCGTAGTTGGGTTCAAATCCCCTGTAAGCTTTTATCAGCTCGTCGGTTGGGAGAGAGGCATAGAGGGGCAAAAGCCCCAATACAGACCATATTAGGATGCATTTAGCATATTTTTGCATAAACAAACTCCTGTTGGTAATATTAGTTTAAATTTAAAAACTTCCCGAGTCAAGTTTTTCAAATTGTTCTTCTTTATAACTGCGATAAGGATTTTTCAGCGACTTTCTATGAAGTTGTGATTTCAGAGTGCTGCCTTCTTTTGAACCGTCAATTAGAATAAAATCTTGTAAACTTCGTTATATCACTTTTTCTATTATCGTTTCATTGAAATGTCAATTCAAAGTTTTGGCGTTGTCCAAATTAATATACGAGTGTTTGCCTGAGATCCTTGTTTTGAGTGAGATTTAATTTTTGCTGTAACTTTTTTTATAGCTTATCAGGGTTTGCCTTTATGCTAATAGTTTTAAAATAGCTTCACTTTCGGGTAGCACCTTGAACTTTTCAGGTTATTGTATTAATGTCATCTATTTTAACTGTTGTAAATCACTCTAAAATTGATTCAGCTACAAAAACGTGATAGATGTTTTAAAATTTAATAAAATATGGAGGTGAAAGGATGTTTATCTTTTATCTTCTGATTTCGGTTAAAACTATATCCGTTTCAATTCCGCCTCTTGCTTCTATGGTGAGTTTCATAGCTGGGGATGATTACAAGGTGGTTTCAATTGTTAATCAAATGCAAAATCCTCATACTTATGAGATTAAGCCTTCAGACCTAAAAACCGCCATAACTTCAGACCTTCACATTGAAGTTGGTGGGCATATTGAAGGGTGGGGTAAGAGAATATGCGAAAAGCATAAAAATTGCCTTAGGGTCTATGATGAACTTGTAAGTAAAAATATTAAGGTTACCAATCCCCATATATGGTTAGACCTTACACTTGTTCCTGAGTGTGCAAAAATTATTGAGCAGAGACTCGAGAAAACTTTCCCTCAAGATTCTCTTATCTTTAGAAAAAACCTTCAGCAATTCCTTGCAGGCTTTGATTCACTTATGAAAGAACTTAAGGATTCCTTTGAGGGGTACTCAGGAACGAAGGTTCTATTGTACCACCCCTCGTGGAACAATTTCCTTGAGCCTCTCGGTTTAAAGGTTGCAGGCGCCCTCGTTCATCACGGTGAAAAGGAAATTTCAGCTGGTGATTTCGCAAGGTGGGTTAAAAGGATAAAGGCCGAGAATATTCGGCTTATAGTTGCAGAGAGCAATATGCCTTCCAGAATCTGTGAAAATTTGGCCAAGGAATCCGGCGCATGTTATGTTCTTCTTAACCCCTTATTTGGCGGTGATTTTCTAAATAGCATAAAAGAACAGGCCCTTTTAATTAAGAAAGGTTTGGAATGCCAGAAATAGTCTTTCACAAGGTTACTATCGGATATCCCTATTATGTAGTTACGGAAGATCTAACTTTTACCGTTGATAAAGACGATTTTCTCATCGTCTTTGGACCAAATGGTGCTGGAAAAACAACTCTTGCTAAGACTCTACTTGGTATTTTGAAACCTATAAAGGGTGATACCTACATTTTCGGATGTCCTGTAAGCGGCGTATGCCCTCATAAAAAGATGATTGGATACGTTCCACAGGTTTATAATCTTGATAAGGATTTTCCTGCAACTCTTTATGATGTTGTGATTTCAGGGTGCTACCCTCTTTTGAAACCCTTACAAAAAGTCCCCCAACTTTTTAAGGAACAGGCTGTTGAAAACCTAAGGACTGTTGGATTAATTGATTTTAAAGACAGGCCCTTCGCTCAACTTTCTGGGGGCCAGCAAAAGCGAGGTTTAATTGCCCGAGCTTTAATGGGTCCTCCAAAGGCTCTTCTCCTTGATGAACCAACTTCTGGTGTAGATATGGTTAGTGAGATGCAAGTAAATGAGGTAATAGTTAAAGCACATCGGATTTTTCAAATTCCTGTAATTCTTATAACTCACGATGTGAACCCTTATCTTGATGTTGCTACCAAGTTTATTTTGATGGGGTATGGGAAGTATTTTTTTGGTTCTTTTGAGGAAGTTATGAGACCCGAAGTTCTCTCGGAGGTTTATCAAACTAAAGTCGATGTGATTAATGAAAAAGGTTCACGTTTCATTAACGTAAGGGATTTCCACCATGATAGAAATGTTTAGGCTATCGGTTATACAGAGGGCTTTTATAGCAATATTGATTGCTGGTGCCTTTTTGCCTCTTGCCGGATCCATTTCCCTTCTTTCAGGGATGTCCTTTCTGGCAGCCGGTTTTGCTCACATTGCCTTTGCAGGCGTTGCCTTAGGATATCTTTTCCGCTTTGATCCTCTAATAGGTGCTCTCACAATAACAGTAGTTTCTGCCTATTCTTTGTGGTATTTAAGTGAAAAGAGGGGAGGAAAGTATGAACAAACTTTGAGTATTCTGTTTTCTTTTTTTATGGCCTTAGCAATTCTGTTTTTCGGATTAACAAGGACTTACACTTCCGACGCTATGTCCTACCTTTTCGGTAGTCCATTAATGGCTAATGTAGTTGATGTGACTCTCCTTGTGGTTGCCTTCCTTTTGTATATTTTATTTGTCATCTACTATCAAAGGGAATTGTTTCAAATTGTTTTTTCTACAGAGCTTTCTCTGGCTTCTGGGATTGATGTGAGCAGATTTAGACTTCTTTTCTTCATTTTTACTGCTCTTGCAGTGGTTCTTAGCATGAAATCTGTTGGCGCCCTTGTGGTTTACGGCCTTATGGTTATCCCTCCTGCTTTATCACAGAGAATTTCGAAACATTTTAATCAGATGGTTTTTATTTCTGTTATCTTTGGGATAATGAGTTCATTTTTGGGTTATATCCTCTCTCTGGCTATAGATGTCCCAGTTGGTGCGGCAGTAGTTGTAATTGCAACAATTTTTTATTTGTTGTCCTTTATATTTAAGAAATGAGGATACTTCAGGTAAGTGACGCTTATTTACCTTTTCCTGGAGGAGTTGGTGAGCATATTTACAACCTCAAAAAGTATCTTGAAAGACTTGGACATGAAGTTTATGTTCTAACCGCAGGTTTTCCAGGGCTTGTTGAGGAGGTTGACACCAATGTTATCAGAAGAGGCAAAGTAGTTTTAACCCCAGCACTTAAGATTTTCAACTACACTCAGCTAACTTTAACCTTTGACCCCGAGTTACCTGGTTTTTTAAAGGAGTTTTATAGAGTAAATAGATTTGATGTTGTTCATCTTCATGGTCCTCTTGCTCCCAATCTCCCTGGGCTTGCACTTCGTTATTCCAGGTATCCGTCGGTAGCAACTTTTCACACCGCTTTTGTTGGATTTAACTGGAATAAAATAGCGAGGATATTTTTTGAGAAGGATGCAAGGAAGCTGAGAAAGTTCATTTTTGTTTCGAACACGGCAAAGGAAGCTGTTATTCCCCCTTATCGCGGGGATTGGATTATTATTCCAAATGGGGTTGATCTGGAGTTATTTTACCCGCAGGAAAGTGGAAAATTTGTTAGGGGGAAGGTCAATATAGGATTTTTAAGCAGGCACGAACCCAGGAAAGGCCTTGATGTTCTCCTTGAAGCTTTTGCCGAAGATAAAGAGCTTAAAGAGAATGCACACTTGATTATAGGTAGTTCGGGGCCTCTAACAGAAAGTTATAAAAAGTTTTGTGAGGAGAATAATATACCAGCAACGTTCTTAGGGAAAATCCCGAAACCTGAACTTCCAGATTTCTATAGGAGGCTTGATGTCTTTATTGCACCAGCCTTGGGTGGTGAGAGTTTTGGTTTGATTTTGCTTGAAGCCATGGCCTGTGGAACTCCTGTCATTGCCTCCAATATAGAGGGTTATAGGAATGTTATAATTGATATGGAGAATGGTCTTCTCTTCGAGAGAGGAAATTCCCTTGATTTGGCGTCCAAGATTAAAAGACTTATTTCAGATGAGAATTTGAAATTAAAGATAATACAAAGAGGCTTGGAATTTGTTAAGCCGTATCATTGGTTTGAAATTGCGAAGAGAGTAGAACAAGTTTACAAGGAGATTGTTTAATATGTTTGTAACATTAGTTGCTCAATTTATTGCCTTTTTTGTCCCTCAAAAAGTTGCTGAGTTTATTGCAATCATTCTTGCTGATGCCTTTCGCATTTTCGATTGGCGGACAAAGGCGGTTATGAAAAACCTTGAAATACTTTTCCCAAACAAACCTCTCCGGGAGCGAAAATTGATTATGCGAAACACCTTCCGAAAGATGTTCGTTACCTATATCAGAGTAATGAAAATTAACAGAAGAAAGTGGGAACAATATGTTGACCCCAGAGACCTCGAGGTTTTCAAGGGCAAGAAATCTATCATCTTTTCAATTCATATGGGGCCCTGGGATATCGCCTCTAAGTATGTAAATCTGTATGGATTTGAATTCTATGCTCTTATGGAAAATCTTCCAAAGTTTTATCTCTGGATGTGGCTGAGATTTAGAAGGGGGATAAAGGTTTTTCTTGTTGGGACAGGCACGATAAAGGCAATTCAAAAATTGAAAAGGGAAAAGGAATTCGCTCTTGTAGTCCTTGTGGACAGGGTAACTTCTGGAAAATATGTCGTCAAAAAATTCTGCGGACAAAATGTTATTTTTGCAGAAGGAATTTTCAAGCTCCCGAAAATTTTAGACAGTGATGTTTACTTCCTGCTTTGTCATTGGGATGAAAATATGGAAAGGGTTAGGTTTGACGTAGTTCCACTTGAAAAGGGGGATGTAGAAAGTAAGGTTTTCGACTTATTTGAGGAGAGTGTGAAAAAGTACCCTGATCAGTGGTTTAACTTTTACTTTTTCACTACTCAAAGGCCGATTTGAGGATATAGAGAACTACCTCGTCATAAGAGATTCCCATATGCTCCGCTTCCTTTGGTAAGTCTGAAAGGTCTGTCATACCGGGAAGTGTATTGATTTCAAGAACATAGTAGTTCCCGCTTTCGTCCACTATACCATCTACCCTGGAAAATCCGCGACATCCTAATTCCCTGTGAAGTTTAACAGAAGCTTCCTGGAAGGCTTTCGTCGTTTCTTCAGAAAGACGTGCAGGTATTATAAAATTCGTTAGTCCTTTAGTATATTTTGCTGTATAGTCGTAAAATTCTCTTCCAACAACCTCCAGCTCAAGAATTGGTAATGGAAAGCTTTCCTCCCCAGTCCCAAGTACTCCACAGGTAATGGTTTTACCTTTAATGTATTTTTCAATATAGAAATCACCAAACTTTTCACGGGTTTCGAAAACTGCTTCAAAATACTCCGTCTCATTATGAACTATTTTGACTCCAAGACTGGACCCTTCGTATCTCGGTTTTACCACGGCTGGAATTCCAAGGGTTTTTAATGCTATTTCAGCTTCTTCTTTTAGGTTATTTTTGTGTGATGGTATGAAATAATAGGGTGGAGTATTTATGTTCGCATAGTGCATTATTTTCTTTGCCATTATTTTGTCCATTCCGATAGCTGATGCAAGGACACCCGAACCGGTGTAAGGAATTCCCATTATCTCAAGCATTCCCTGAATGGTTCCATCTTCACCTGGCTTTCCATGAAGGATTATAAAGGCAACGTCTGTAAAACCCGGTTTAATCTCTGTTATATTCTCCTTTGTTAAATCGAAAAGATAGGCGTTAAAACCTTGCCTAAGAAGGCTTTCGTATACTTTTTTACCAGACCTAAGGGATACTTCACGCTCACCAGACCAACCACCACAAATAACAGTAATTTTCTTGTCCTTTAATTTCTCTTTAAGCTGAGAAAAATCCATAAACCTTAGAAGCTATTAGGCATTAACCTCCTTACCTTTTTAAGGTCGGTTTTATCAACAAGGGTTGGCTTTCTAAGGTTTCTTCTCCTTTTTGCATTTTTACCTATAAGTAGGTGGCTTTTAAAAGCCTTAAATCTCTTAACTTTTCCTGTACCGGTTACCTTAAATCTCTTTTGAGCTGAACGTTTACTTTTAACCTTGGGCATGTTCATCCTCCTTTAGTTTTTTTTTGTCTGGGCCTTTAAAAGAAAGGTTAAATTTCTACCTTCCATCTTAGGGGGAACTTCAACGATTGCCTCACCTTCTAATTGTTGCGTGATTTTTTCGTAAATCTCATTCCCCCACTCAGGATGGGCCAATTCCCTTCCTTTGAACATTATTATAACACGAACTTTACTCCCGTCTTCGAGGAATTCTCGAACCTTCTTAAGCTTAACCTCGAGGTCGTGATCTGAGATTCTCGGGCTCATTGTTATTTCCCTGACTTCACCCTGCTGCTTTTTCTTCGCCTCTTTTTGTTTTTTCTGTTCTTCATATTTTAACCTTCCATAGTCCAATATCTTACATACAGGAGGATTTGCATTAGGTGAAACTTCTACTAAGTCAAGTCCGTATTCGTAGGCTAACTTCAGGGCGTCTTTTGTCTTCATTATGCCGAGATGCGTTCCGTCAGGTCCTATAACTCTCACTTCATAGGCTCTAATTCTTTCATTCACCCTATAGGGTTCTTCTTTATTTCTTTTCTTAAAGTTGGGGTTTAATGGTGATTGTGTATCTCTGCTAATGGCCACTACCTCCTTTCATTTCTTCCTTAATCAAGTTCAAAAAATCATCCAAGGTCATTTTTCCAATGTCTCCAACCCCATGTTTTCTAACAGAAACTAAATTCTGTTCCATTTCTTTTTTCCCAACTATAAGCATAAAGGGGATTTTTTCTACCTCCGCATCTCTTATTTTTGCATTGAGTTTCTCATCCGACATGTTTATAATGGTCCTGATTTCATGATCTTTAAGGAACTCATAAATTTTAGTTGCGTAGGGTATGTTCTCTTCTGATATAGGAATCACTGCGACCTGAATAGGGGCTAACCAAACGGGGAAGTTTCCACCATAGTATTCGATTAGAGTGGCGAAAAATCTCTCAAGAGACCCGAATAATGCCCGGTGTATCAGATAAGGTCTTTTGTCCACACCGTCTTTGTCTCTATAAGTCACGTCAAACCTTTCCGGAAGATTAAAATCAAATTGGATTGTTGTACATTGCCAGGAACGTCCGAGTGCATCTTTAATGGTTATATCTATCTTTGGACCGTAAAAGGCGCCTGCTCCTTCATCAATTTTGTACGGTATGTCAAGATCTTTTAGTGCATTCATGAGTGCCTTGGTCGCTTCATCCCACATTTCAGGACTTCCAACGCTATCCTTTGGCTTCGTGGAAACAAATACTTCGTAATTTTTAAACCCAAATTTGTTAAGTATAAAGTATGCAAATTTTATTACTTCCTTAATTTCGTCTAAAATTTGATCAGGCCTTGCAAAGATGTGGGCATCGTCTTGAGTGAATCCCCTTACCCTAAGTAGACCATGTAAAACCCCCGACCTTTCATATCTATATACCGTCCCGAGTTCGCAATATCTGATTGGCAGGTCTCTATAGCTTCTTACCTTGGTCTTGTAAATCATAATGTGGAACGGACAATTCATCGGTTTTATGTAGTATTGCTGGTTGTCGAGCTCCATTTGGGGATACATGTTATCTTTGTAATAGCTCAAGTGTCCTGAAATCTCCCACAATTTCGAGCGTCCAACATGGGGAGTATATACCAGTTGGTAATCTCGTTTTAAATGTTCCTTTATCCAGAATTCCTCGATGACTCTTCTAATTGCTGCACCTTTGGGGTGCCACAGGATAAGTCCAGGTCCAATTTCTTCATGTACTGAGAAGAGATCGAGTTCTTTACCAAGGACTCTGTGGTCTCTCCTCTTGGCCTCTTCCAGTTTATTTAAGTATTCTTGCAATTGCTCTTCAGTAGGAAATGAAATGCCGTAAATTCTCTGTAATCTTGCGTTGTTTTCGTCACCTCTCCAATAGCTTCCAGATGAGCTTAAAAGCTTTACAGCTTTGACGTAGGAAGTATTAGGAAGATGAGGTCCACGGCAAAGGTCTGCAAAATCACCCTGTTTATAAATTGAAACAACTTCATCAGGGATTTCGTTCAGAATTTCAATTTTATAGTCTTCGCCTATTTTCTTGAAATATTCAACAGCCTCTTCCTTTGAAAGCTCAATTCGTTCTATTGGTAAATTGCGTTTTATAATCTCGCGCATTTTGTTCTCAATGTTCTTTAAGTCTTCTTCTGTGAAGTTGTAACCGTTGGTATCGAAATCGTAATAGAAGCCGTTCTCTATTGCTGGACCTATAGTAACTTTAAAACTTGGGAAAAGTTCTTTTACGGCTTGAGCCATAATATGGGAGGTAGTGTGCCAGTAGGTCTCACGGCCTATCTCTGAATTAAAATCAAGAAGGACAATTTCTTTTTCATCACCTGTGAGTCTGTAGGTCAAATCTCTTGCAATTCCATCGACTATAGCTACGAGGTAGTCGGATTCTTCTCCTATTAGTTCAATAATTGGTTTACCAGCTACTTCACTTTTTGAAAATTCAATTATTCCATTTTTCTTCAAAAACTTCATACAGTTCTATATATTAACGTCTTTTCTTTGTTTTTCAAAACGAAATGGGAAAACCCCACCCCCTCCAATTTAGCAGAATTACTTGATTATGAGCTGAATCATAAATCTTTCGAATGTTAATAACAGGGTATACTGCAGGATTAGAACCGCGAAACCTGCTTTTAACATATCGACTACCTTAAGCTCTCCAGAACTGTAGACAATTGCGTTTGGTGGTGTGCTAATCGGTAGTAGCATAGATGCAGAAGCAGAAAGGCTAATCGCAACGACTAAAATAGCTTGGTGAACTGGATCTAAGTTTAGTCCCATAGCAAGTGGTATTATTAGCGCTGCAGTGCTGGTATTAGACATGAAGTTGGTTATTAAAGCGGTTATTCCTGCAAGGAGAGCAACTTGGGCAGTGAAAGAGAGATTGCTTATTCCTAAGGAGTTCACTATGTAGGTGCCGAGTCCACTCGCCTTGAAAGCTGCGCCAAGGGAAAGTCCACCTCCCATCAAAATTAGTACATCCCAGCTAAGGCTGTTGAAATCATCCCGTTTTAAAATTCCAAAAGAGAAGTAGATTAATACCGGAACTAAGGCTACATACGCAGCATCTACTTTGTGCAAAGATTCGGTAAGCCATAATAAGGCAGTAATAATTGATACAATTATAATCACTTTAACTCTTGGGTCATTTCTTTTTGATGTATCCGAAGAAACGTGCATTTCTACTCTGTCTACTTTATGGGGGAAAAGAAAATAAAGAACAAGCCAGGTTAAGGCTATTAGTATAACCACATAAGGAAATGCAAAGAGGACCCAATTAGCAAAGTTTACGTTAGCTCCTGCCTTCTTGAGGTAATCCAGGGCTATAGCGTTAGGAGGCGTACCGATTGGCGTTCCCATTCCACCGATGTTGGCACCGAAAGCAATGGCTATAAGTAAAGCCTTTGCGTAGTTTTTGTCTGTAAGTTTTCTCACGACTGGAAGTGTTACTGCAAGCATAAGCGCAGTGACCGCAGTATTAGACATCCACATGGAGAGGAAGCCCGAAACTGCAAGAAACGCAAAGAGTGTGATCCCTGGTTTTCCGCCGGTGTTTTCAATTATTTTCTCTGCAACGAGTTCATCAATTTTATATGCTTCAAGCCCCTTCGCGAGAACAAAACCGCCCAAGAAGAGGAGGATGGTGGTGCTGAAAAATGGCGAGAGAAAAGTTGTCGCCTTAGCACCCTCGATCTTTGGTAATAACCATAGCACCTCAAGTATGAGAATTACGAAGGATGTTACATAAAGAGGAACAATCTCAAAAATCCACAGAATTGCAGCTACAATAAAAATTATTGCGGTTATCTTTTGGGGTACAGTCATCGAGGTCATAACAGGAAGTTGATATAGCAGTACTGCAATAATTGCCGTCAAAAGAAGGCCAAATAGCCTTTTCAATGTGTTCATATAACCTCCTTATTTAGAGCACAAAAAAGCCCTATACCCCTTATATGTCATATAAACATCAACTTTTGATGCGATTTCAAAGGGTGAATGCATTGAAAGGAGCGGAGGCCCAGCATCTATTACCTCCATTCCGTACTTTGCGAGGTATTTGGCAACGGTGCCTCCACCTCCTTCGTCTACCCTTCCCAGTTCTGCAACCTGCCATACAACGTTTGCAGAATCGAAAATGTTTATTATTTTTGCAACAAACTCAGCGTTTGCGTCATTTGTAGAATACTTACCACCAGAGCCAGTGTATTTTGATATTGCGATACCGTACCCCAGTCTCGCTGCATTCTTTAGCTCATGGACCTCTTTCCAATTAGGATCAACACCAGCTGTTACATCTCCAGAAATAGCTTCGCTTTTTGCAAGAATTTCTCTAATCTGGGAGTAGTCATCGATTCCATTTTCTTTTAGAATTTTGGTGATCACGTTCTCTATAATTAGCGATTGTGCGCCGGTACTGCCATCCGACCCAATTTCTTCTTTATCGAAGAGGACAACCAAAAGATGTTTTGCAGGATTTTCTGCGTCTAAAAGTGCTCTAACGGCAGTAAAAGCACAAACTCTATCGTCCTGTCCGTAACCGCCTATCATAGACCTGTCAATGCCTACATCTAAAGCCTCTCCCTGTGGAACTATTTCAAGTTCAGCAGAGATAAAATCCCTTTCTTCAATGTTGTACTTTTCCTTAAGTATCTGTAAGACATTCTGCTTAACCTTTTCTTTTATCTTTTCGTCGTCCGTGTTGATGGGTATATGTCCAAAAAGTAAATCCAGTTTTTCACCATGAATGGCTTCTGATATGTTCTTATTTGCCTGTACATTTCTGGCAAGGTGTGGTAGTATGTCTGTAAAAGTAAAAACAGGATCACCGGGTTCGTCACCTATGTTTACCTTCATAACTGTTCCATCGGCCTTTACTATAACTCCGTGAATAGCCATAGGTTTTGTCACCCACTGGTATTTTTTAATGCCTCCATAATAGTGAGTTTCGAGAAGCACAAGATCAGTATCTTCGTAGACTGGATTTTGTTTAACATCAATTCTTGGCGCGTCAATGTGAGCCGCTATGATTTTAAAGCCTTCATAAATGCTCTCAGTACCTTTTTTGTACAGGATGAGACTCTTATTCTTTATGTTGTATGCCCTTATATCGGATCTGTCTTTAATGAGATTTTCAAAAAATTCTACTACTTCCCTTTCGGTTTTAGCCTTCGAGAGGAATTTTCTGTACTCTTCGCAAAAATCGAAAATTTCTTTAGGTTTTTCGGTACTCCACGCATTTTTAAACTCCATGACATTCCCTCACTTATAAAATTCTGGCCTGGGAATATTTTCCAGTGTGCCGTGGGTTAATTCGTGTTTCTTGAGGAGGGTTTCCAGATTTTCATCGACCATTTGCTGAATATATTCGACCTGAGATTCGTTGAGGTGTTTGAACCTACCTTGAAGTTTTAGATATTCGACAACCGGAAGTTTCTTAGGTGGCAAATAGTTTATTGTATAATTTTTGCCATTTTCAATTTCGTACAGTGGGAAAACACCGGTTTGTGTTGCGAGCCTTGCTATCTGGATACTTATATCGGATGGCATTTTCCAGCCTGGAGGACAGGGAGCGAAGATATGTATAAACCTGAAGCCTTTAATCTCCTTAGCCTTTTTAACTTTCCTTATGAAGTCCTCTGGGTAAGCGACATTGACAGTTGCCAGGTATGGTATTTTGTGAGCAGCAAGAATTTCGTCAATGTTTTTCTTAGGCTTGTCTTCAGGGTGTTTTACGGGAGTGGTTGTTGTCCAAGCACCCCACGGTGTAGCACTGGACCTCTGAATACCCGTATTCATATAGGCTTCGTTGTCGTAAACGAAGTAAATTATATCTTCGTTTCTCTCTGCAGCGCCCGATATTGCTTGTATTCCTATGTCAAAGGTTCCACCGTCACCAGCCCAGGCAAAGACCGTAGTATCTTTAAAGCCTCTCATTGTTAAACCTGCTTTCAATCCGGTTGCAGAAATTGCCGCAGTTTCAAAGGCAGTATGGAAAACAGGAATTTTTAAGGCGTGATAAAGGACATCACCTGAAATAATTGTCCAGCAACATGCTGGTATTGTGGCAACCGAGTTTTCTCCAAGGGCCTTCAATGCTAACCGCATTGCAAGAGCTCCACCACAGCCCTGGCATGCGGCGTGACCACTGTAAAGCAACTCTTCCTGTGGAATGTTCCAATTTTTCATTATCATAGTTTGACCCCCTTCCAGACAATTTCTTCCATTTCTTCGCGGTTTTTCATATCATGGTAGATGTCAATGAAGTCTTTCACAGTAATATCTCTTCCACCTAATCCCGCAATGTATCCATGGACCTTAGGCTTTTCTTTGAGCGGATAGAGAGCGGATTTAATTTCCTGATAGAAAATTCCGTGATATCCGAAGGAAATATTTCTGTCAAGAACTGCTACTTTCTTTCTATCTTTTAAGGCTTCCCTAATTTTTTGGAATGGGAATGGCCTTATGACTCTGAGTTTTAAAAGTCCTACTTTTTCTCCTTGCTTTCTTAATTCCTGAATGGCTACTCTTGCAGTGGAGGTAGTGGCACCAACGGTTACGATCACATAGTCTGCGTCGTCCATCATGTATTCTTCCACAAGGTCATAAGTTCTTCCGAACATTTCTCCGAATAGTTTACCCTCTTTTTCAAAAATTTCCACCGCCTTTTCCATTGCTTTTTGCATTTTATAACGGAACTCCATGTATGTATCAGGTCCGGCAAGGGCTCCATATCCAAAAGCCTTTCCAGGTTCTATTGCCACCGCTGGTTTATATGGCGGTAGGAATTCGTCCACTTTTTCCTGGTCATAAATTTCGACGGGCTCTGATGTGTGGGAAAGTACGAAGGCATCAAGGATTACCATACACGGAAGGTAAACCTGTTCTGCCACTTTGTAAGCAAGGATGATGCTGTCAAAGGCCTCCTGGTTTGATTCTACGTATATTTGCATCCAACCTGTATCTCTTTGAGAGAGGGAGTCGTTTTGATCCGTCCAGATGGACCATGGTGGAGCCATTGCCCTGTTAATATTGGCCAGAACTATTGGGAGCCTTGCTCCCGCTGCCCAGTGAAGCATCTCATGCATCAAAGCTAATCCTTGAGCTGAGGTGGCGGTAAATGCCCTTGCCCCTGCAGCGGATGCAGACACACAGGCGGACATCGCCGAGTGTTCCGATTCCACATTTACGAAAATTGCGTCCAAAATGCCATCTGCTACCATTTCTGAGAGTAGTTCCACTACCTGGGTTTGAGGTGTAATCGGGTAAGCTGAAATTACCTGGACCCTTGAAACCATCGCACCATAAGAGATAGCGTGGTTCCCTGTTAAAACTTTTTTAATGGACATAAAGGTCCTCCTTATTTTTCTGGAACAAGTTCAAGAACGCCCCTTGGGCATTCGTTTACACAAACACCGCAACCCTTACAATAATCGTAGTCAAAGGATGGGAAGTTATCTATCCACTTAACTGCACTATCTGGGCAAAACACGTAGCAGTTTCCGCAAGAGTTGCATGTCCCGCAGGAAAAACACCTAAAGGCTTCTTTTATCGCTTCATCTAAGGTTCTTATTTCAGGTATTGCCTTTTCGTGATTGAAGTAATCTGTAATAATCTCTTTGTAAGAGACAACCCGAGGTAATCTCTCTTCTTGGTATTCTTTCCCCTCTTCCTTAGAGGTTAGATAAAGGGCTACGGAGAGTCCATTCTTTATACTTCTTGCAATGTCCTGCTCTTCAGTAACTACAAAAATCTTTTCATCCTCGGTTTTACCCACTTTTGTATCCACAATGTTCATATTTTGAGCGTCAGCAGAGGAGAGCAGAATGTAGTTAAATGTGTTTTTAAGCTCCTGGATGGAAGGTGCTTTATCAGTTATTATTTCGAGCCCAGCGTCATTCAGTACTTTTTCCTCTTTTTTGAGTATGTCTTCTGGGATGGAGTCTCTAACATCGCTAAATAGGCGTTGCCCTTTTGTGAACACAACTACTTTGAACCCGCCCTCACTAAGCCTATAGACAGCTGCCATCAAGGAAGTGGATGTCCCATAAACAGCGACTTTCACTGTTTTTTGACCTTTTATTTCAATTCTTTTCTTTTCTAAGATGAGGTCTCCAAGGAATCTTTCAAGCTCTCTTATAGAGATTTTCTCGTCATATTTATTCCTGTTACATCCTGTTTCACACTTTGCGGGACAAACTCTCCCTGTTATGCTCGGGAATGGATTCCATTTTAGAATTTCTAATCCTGCTTTATCGGACTCGCTTTTTGTCAAGTAGTCAATGAATTTTGGAATTCTGATTTTTAAAGGGCATGCATTTTCGCATGGTGCACTACGTTCACTTATTACAGGCCTTACATTCTTCCACGTCCCCGTTTTCCTTATAAGGGTAACCCCTTGAGATACTGGAGCCTCAGGAAGATCGTTTATCGAATTGACCTTTATGGGTTTAATTTCCATATAGCCTCCTTATTCTCTAATTTTTGTTAGATTGTAAGCTTCTTCGCATGCTTTTTGGTTGGCGTCTGGTTTTACGGGAACTTCCTCAGGTATAGATTCTAAAATGGCTTTAAGCGGAATAAGAGATTCCAGTACCCTTGAAAAAGCACCCAGTATTGCGGTATTCACGATTGGCTGAGCCTTAGATCCGAGCCCGTATTTTATTGCTATTTCAGTGGCATTAACGGTGGCTACTCTATACTTATTAGGAATGTCAAGCTTTTCGGGATCTTCTGAGGTGTTGATTATAATCCAACCGCCTTCCTTAAGCCCGGCAAAGGTTTCGGGTATGGACAAAAGAGTAGAGTCGAGAATGATAAGGTGATCTGGTTCATAGATATTTGAACGAACCGGTAGCTCATCCTCTTTTTCCGCGATCCTTGTAAAAGCTACAACAGGTGCGCCTCTTCGCTCTACCCCAAATTGAGGAAAAGATTGGGCATATTTACCTACCTTAAAGGCAGCGTCTGCAATGATTTTTGAAGCTATAACAGCTCCCTGTCCACCCCTTCCATGGGTGCGAATCTCAACCATCGAACCCTCCTTGATTTAAAAATAGTTTAATCCTAAAACTTTGTGTATTCAATTAACAGAGCCCTAAATGCTTAATGAGAGCAAGAGTTATGTTTTTCAGTTTATTTTTCAGGCTTTTGGGTTTATAATCACAGAAGGAAACAGAGGAGTTTAATATGGTTGAAATTAGATGGCATGGAAGAGGTGGATTAGGAGCAAAAACAGCTGCTTTGCTTTTTGGGGAAGCCATGATGCACTCTGGTTTGTATGTTCAGGCTTTCCCGGAGTACGGACCTGAAAGAAGAGGGGCACCAGTTACTGCCTATAATCGTATTGATGATAAGCCGATTAGAATACACTATGGTGTTGAAAATCCTGATGCGGTTTGTGTTTTAGACCCAACTTTACTCGCTACTGATCAGGTTAAAGAGGGAACCCGTGAAAACACGGTATTTATCGTAAATTCTTCGTTAAATCCTGAAGTTATTAAAGAAAAATATGGACTTCCAGGTAAGGTGTATACAGTAGATGCTTCGCGTATATCTGAAGAAATCCTTGGCCGGAACCTACCCAATACTCCGATGCTCGGCGCATTGATGCGTGTTTTAAATCTTATGGAATTTGAGAAGTTCATTGAGGCAGTGGAATCCAGACTTAAGATGAAGTATAAACCTCAGGTCGTAGAGGGTAATATAAGGGCCATACAAAGGGCCTACCAGGAGGTCAGAGGTTTATGAAAAAGAAAGGATGGAAAGAGTTACCTGAAGGTGCAATCATAAAGAATGTCCCAACATCCCAGGAGTTGAAAACAGGGAGCTGGAGGACCCAGAGGCCTGTCTGGGATCCACAAAAGTGTACGAATTGTTTTCTCTGCTGGTTGTATTGTCCAGACACTTCAATAATTTTAAAAGAAGTAAACGGTGAGCCGAAAGTTTCTGGAATTAATTACGACTACTGTAAGGGATGTGGAATTTGTGCCGAGGTTTGTCCACCAAAAGTAAAGGCGATCCATATGGAAAAGGAGGAATTGTAAATGGCTGAAGTTTTGAAAACGAGGCAGGCTTTAACTGGGAATGAGGCGTTTGCTTACGCAATGAAACAGATTAATCCCGATGTCGTGGCCGCTTATCCGATTACGCCAGCAACAGAAATCGTGCAGATCTTTTCAAAATATGTAGCCGATGGCGAGGTGGATACAGAATTTGTTGCAGTAGAGTCGGAACATTCTGCTATGTCTGCCTGCATAGGAGCGGCAGCAGCCGGTGCAAGGGTTATGACTGGAACCGCTTCTCAGGGATTGGCATTAATGCACGAGATGCTCTATATAGCATCAGCACTCAGATTACCCATCGTTTTAGCAGAGGTAAACAGGGCCCTCTCTGCACCTATAAACATTCATTGTGATCATTCTGATACCATGGGTTCAAGAGATGCTGGTTGGATTCAAATTTATTGTGAGAACGCAAACGAAGGCTATCACTCTTTAATTCAGGCTGTAAAAATTGCAGAAACGGTAAATCTACCCGTTATGGTAACACTTGATGGTTTTATAATTAGTCACGGTATGGAGGTTGTGGAAACCCTTGAGACCGACGCGGTGAGAGATTATCTGGGGAAACGTAAGCCCCTTTACAATGTGTTAGATTATGAAAATCCTATAATGGTAGGCCCCCTTGATCTTACAGATTACTATTTTGAGCACAAAAGGCAACAGATCGAGGCAATGAAAAAGGCAAAGTCTGTTATCGAAGAGGTTATTACCGATTACAATAAGCGTTTTGGCTTTGATTTTCCAGTTTTTGCTGAGGCTTATAGAATGGAAGATGCTGAATATGCGATTCTTTCAATGAGTTCTGCAGCTGGAACAATGAAGGAAGCCGTTGATATAATGAGAGAGAAGGGGGAGAAGGTTGGACTTGTCAGGCTGAAAGTATTCAGACCATTCCCTTATGAAGTGCTTCAGGAGCTCTTTAAAAACGTCAAAGCGATAGGCGTAATGGACAGGTCAGATTCTGTTAATACCATGGGAGGGCCGGTATTCAATGAGGTAAGGTCTGCACTTTATGACCTCAGTTCAAGGCCGAAAATAATGAATTTTGTGTTCGGACTTGGAGGTAGAGATTTCCCACTCAAAGATGCACTTTACATTATTAATCGTGTAAAGGAACTTAAAGAAGGAAAAACTTTAGATTTTGTTGAATATGTTGGTGTGAGAGAGTAGGAGGAAGAAAATGGCCGATAATTTTTCTTTAAGTTTGAAAGAACTTGCCAGAAGAAATGTAAGCCTTGCACCAGGTCACAGAGCCTGTGCAGGTTGTCCCTTCCCTGCAATCATAAGGATGACCCTTAGTGCATCAGATAACCCGGTTGTCGTGGCAAACGCTACCGGCTGTATGGAAGTTACAACTTCAATATTTCCCTTTGGTTCGTGGCCTGTTCCTTGGATTCATAGTGCTTTTGAAAACGCTGCTGCAACGATTTCTGGTGTGGAAGCAGCTTACAAAGCACTGGTGAGAAAAGGAATAATTTCCGCTGATAAGAAAATAAAATTTATTGCCTTTGGTGGCGATGGTGGCACTTATGATATCGGTCTTCAGTCCCTATCCGGGGCCGTCGAGAGGGGGCATAATTTTCTTTATATCCTTTATGACAACGAGGGATATATGAATACAGGAATTCAGCGATCAAGTTCAACGCCTTATGGTGCAAGCACAACTACTTCTCCGGCAGGAAAAGTTCTACCCGGTAAATTACAGCATAAAAAGCCCATTGTTGATATAATGGCCGCTCATGGGATACCGTATGTTGCTCAGGCGTCAGTTAGCCACTGGAATGATTATGTGAAGAAGGTGAGAAAGGCTCTTTCTATTGAGGGGCCAACATTCATTGCGGTTTATTCACCCTGCGTTCCGGGTTGGGGATACCCGGAGAATAAGAGCATCGAAGTTGCAAAAATTGCCGTTGAGTCTGGTTTTTGGCCACTGTATGAAGTCGAAAATGGCTATTACAAAATAAATTACAGACCAAGAAATCCTATTCCCATTGAAGAATTTGTAAAATCTCAGGCAAGGTTTGCTCATTTGATCAACTATCCTGAAGCAATAGAGGAGCTGAAGAGGTTTATAGAGGAAAGATGGAAGTTCCTTGAATTTATGGAAAAAAGAAGGGAGATAGAAGGGGTAAAAGAAAATGTTTAATAAGGTATTAGTTCCAATAGATTTTAGCCCCGCTTCAAAGACAGCTTTAAATTATGCCATTGGTTTGACTGGTGGAAAGAAGCAGATAGTACTGATTCATGTTTTCCCATCAAAGATAAGAGAAATGGTTATTTTTCACGATATTCCCGAGAGGGTGAAATCTCTCGAGGTGCAAGTTGAAGAACTTCGGAAAAGGGCAGCTTCAGAATTAAAAGAAATGGCGGAATCTTTAAGTGAAAAAGGAATTTCTGCAAAGTCTATCTTTATTGAAGGGGAGCCAGCCCAAGGAGTGATAGAAGAGTCTTCGAAAGGTTATGACCTTGTTGTGGTAGGGATCCCTGCGAAAAAGGTCCAGATTGCAAACACATCCTACACTATTGTAAAGGGTGTTAAAACAAACTGCCTCGTTGTGAAAGAATCAAGAGCCAAATTTACATTGAATAAGGTTCTTTTTGCTGCTGACTTTTCTGAAGCTTCTAAGAAAGCTTTTAAGGAGTTTGCTCTTAAATTCAAAAAGGAATTTGATGTTGAAATGACGGTTTTGAATGTGTTTGAACTATATCCTTTACCATATGTTGAGCATGGTGCGACATGGCTACTGGGTGACCTTGAACAGGTAAAAAAGAACTTAGAAAAAAGGCTGATATCGGAGTATGAAGGGAAGGGTATTAGCTATTCTGTGATAGAAGGTGCTGACGCAGGAATTGAGATTGTTGATTTTGCGGACAAAGGAAGATATAATTTAATTATACTCTCAAGAGAGGAAAAAAGCTGGGTAGAAAAGGCTTTTTTAGGCTCTGTTTCAGCAAAGGTTGTAAGGTTAACGAAAAAACCAGTATTGATTTGCCAAACCAAATTAGATAGTTGATGGTAAGCGGGTGTAGCTCAGGTGGTAGAGCATCAGCTTCCCAAGCTGAGGGTCGCGGGTTCGAGTCCCGTCACCCGCTTTTTTCTGATGGAGGTTAACTTTGAGTCTTATTGAGGAAATTTCTCAGCAATACAAAATTTCGCCAGAGTTAGCAAAAGTTCTTGTAGAAAAGGGTATTAGGAATCTCGATCTTGCTGAAGCAACATTTAATCCAGTTCTTGAGAATTTACAACCCCCATCAACCCTTCCCGATTTAATCCCCGCCGTTGAAAGAATATTAAAAGCTGTTGGGAAAGGTGAGAATATTTTGATTTTTGGGCATGAAGATGCAGATGGTATAACCTCGACGGCAATTATGATAAAAACTTTAAAGGTCCTTGGTGCAAATCCTTATCATTACATCCCCTCAAAGAAAAACGAAGCATACGGAATAACAAAATCAGCGATTGATTACATAAAGGGAAAGTACAATCCCACACTAATAGTAACTGTTGATTCGTGTACTTCTTGTTTTGAAGGTGTCGAATATTGTAAGGAGCAGGGTATTGATATTATAATTACAGATCACCACGAAGTTAAGGAAACACTCCCTGAAGCGCTTGTAGTAAACCCTAAGATCGGCGGTGATTCTTTTCCTTATCTTGCGGGGTGTGGTGTCGCCTTTAAAGTAGCATGGGAACTTCTTTCCTTAAAATTTGGCTGGGATTTAAATCGTATTAAAGAAGAAATACCAGAACTTTTTATCTTTGCAGCAATAGGAACACTGGCAGATCGGGTTCCTCTCTTTTGCGAAAACAGGATTCTATATGAAGAAGGAAAGAAGGCATACGAATGGTATAGGATGAATTTTGTAAAAGCTTTCGAGGAGATTCGCAGACAGAGCGGATACTCTAATGAGAGGCCCACGCTTGAGGAACTTATACCTATAGTTTCCTCGGGAAAGTCTGTGAATGGTGAAAACTCAGGGGTACAACTGTTGCTCTCTGAAGATGTTGCTTCCGCTGAAGAGATTCTTAGACCTCTATGGGAAGCATCTACCAGTTGGCAGTTGAAGGCTCAGGCATATTTAGAAAAAGCGAAAAGTTTAATTAAGGTTGTTAGAGATTACATTGTCATCGATCTTCAGGATGCAGAACCTCAATACATTGGTTATGTAGCAAGTCAACTAAAAGATGCCTTTAATGTGCCTGTAATTGTTATGGGAAGAAGAGAAGATGGTATAGTTGTCGCAGAAGTTAGAGCTCCCTATGGTTTCAATTCCCTTGATATGCTAAACTATTTAAGTGACCTCTTCATAGATTACGGCGGTCACAAGCCTGCCAGTGGTTTCAGCATGTATGAGCGTGATATTCCAGAACTTTTTGAGCAGATTGAAAGTTATTTCAAGCTTCATCCTTTTGAAAATGTAAGTCTTTTCTATGATCTTTCTTACAACAGAGTTGAAGATAGCAAACTGGAAGAGCTATATAGGCTTGGGAGTGTGGGTGTTGAGGTAAGGGTACTTTTCAATTCTGTGAAGATTGGCGAACTAAGAGAATCAGTTAAAAACTACCCTGTTATTGACCCTGAAAATCTTCTTGACCTATACCACGGGGATGTGGAAGTAAAGGTTCTTTTAGTCACTTCTCCCAATGGATTTAGAGTGGATAAATTAGTCCGTGCTTAATTTTTTAATGTGATCGTATCCAAGGGCTGAAATTTCAAAAAGTTGATTTCCTAATTTTCCCAAGACCTTTCCTGACCCTTGGAGAACTTCTCCAATTTTTGTAATGCCTGGAAATTCTATCTCGTCCCTGGACGAAAAGCAGACTTCATATTCTTCACCGCTGGAAATTAGGGTGAAGTAAAAGTTTTCCTCATTTCTGAAGTAGTTAAGTTCTTTAACGTATGGGATGTTCTCCATATCAATTACAATATTAACTTTTGACGCTTCTGCTACTCTTTTGAGGTCAACTCCAAGTCCGTCTGAAATGTCTATTGCTCCCCCGAGATTATACTTGAATTTTAATTCCCGAATTTCCTTAATTCGTGGTACGGGATGCGCCACTTTTTCTCTCAACTTTTTGAAAATTACTTCGTCTTTGTTTGGTTTTTTAAGTTCTCTGAAAAAATAGTACACTCTGCCGATGTCTCCAGTTATATAAATTTTTTCACCGGGTCTAAAGTTATTTCGTCTCAAAATGTAATCTCGTTTCACAACTCCCACAACAGTCGTCGTAAGCCTCCAGCGGTTTCCGTGAACGATATTGCCACCGCCTATGGAAAAACAGAATTCATCCTGTAAAATTCTTATCCCATTATAGATTGATTTGATACTTTCCACCTGTAGTTCAGGTATTTCGAGGTCTATGAGGATGGTAACTGGCTCACCTCCCATAGCGGCAATATCTGATAGTGCACCTGCTACCGCCCTGTATCCTATTTCCTCAAAGGTAAGAATTTCCTTTGTAAAATGGACATTTTCTAAGCTTGTGTCAACAGTTACGAGGTAAGCAAGGTCATCGTAGGCCGGGATGGCAAGGGTGTCGTCACCGTTGGGTATGATTAAATTATCTTCTCTACCCCAGTACTTTGAGAGAATCTTGAGTAATTCGTCTTCATTCATTTTTTTCTGACTTTTGATAAAGCTTAAATATTAGTTCCAACTTATCTAAGAAGGCCTTTGCAACTTCAGGATCAAATTGTTCACCCTTCATATCCTTTATGTATTCAGCTGCATCATCAAAAGACCAGGCAGATTTGTAAGGCCTATCGGAAACCAAAGCATCAAAAACATCTGCGACCTGAACAATTTTGGCTTCCAGCGGAATTTCATCGCCAGCAAGTCCGTAAGGATAACCATTCCCGTCAAAACGCTCATGGTGGTAAAGAGCTATATTTTTGGCCATTTTGAAAAGTGGATATTTTGATTCTCCAATTATTTGTGCACCAAAAATAGTGTGTTTTTTCATAAGTTCCCATTCTTGAGGGTTCAGGCGATCAGGTTTGTTGAGAATATGATCTGGGATTGCCACTTTTCCTATATCGTGCATTGGGCTTGCGTACAAAATTAACTCAGAAAATTCGCGAGAAGTATTCAGTGTTCTGGCAATTAAAAATGACACTTTTGAGATTCTTTTTATGTGATCACCCGTTACTTTATCCTTGAATTCTGTCGCAGTTGATAGCATGTATATTGACTCCAATTGGAGTTCTTTTAGGTCTTCCATAAGCTTGGCGTTCTGTAAAGCTGCAGCTGCCTGTGACGCAAAAAACTTCATCAATTCTATAGTCTCTTTTTTAAAAGGAACTATTTTACCGCCTTCCCTCGCATTAACAAGCTGTAGAACTCCAACCACATCGCCATTGGAAGCGATCAAGGGCATGGTTAGTGAAGATTCCACGGTGTAGTCAACTCCAGAAAGGGCTACCTGATCAAAGACAAATCCCTTTTCGTGGGCGCTTTTTCTGTCCGGGAAATGCAAAATCTCCTTCGATAAAGCCGAATATCCAGACAAGCTGTTTTTTGACAATGGAATTTTTTTAACCGAAAATATGTCAATGATGTCATCAGCTAAAAATTGTTGTTTTAATACTTTATTTTTTGAGATCTTAAAGATAAGGTGAGCATCCTTCAGTGTATAAATTGTTCCCCCGTCACAATTTGCAAGTTCTATTGCTTCGTCTACTATTTTTTCCAAAAGCTTGTTAGTGTCTCGCTGGGATGAAAGCGATATCCCTATTTCGTACAAAATTTTATAAATCCCATAGTCATCCATGTGTATAAATCTAATGGGTATAGTTTGGTTATTCAAATTAGAAATTTTATCATTAAATTAATGGAGATTTTGAGTGAAAGGTATGATGTGATCGTTGTAGGTGCTGGGCATGCGGGTATAGAGGCTGCTCTTGCTTCTGCGAGGATGGGTGGTAAGGTTTTAGTTATTACTATAAACATTGACCAGATTGGACAGATGTCTTGTAATCCGTCAATTGGAGGACTTGCTAAATCTCATTTAGTTAAGGAAATCGACGCCCTTGGTGGAGAAATTGGTGTTGCTGCAGATGAGACCGCAATTCAGGTTAAACTTCTCAACACGTCTAAAGGCCCCGCCGTATGGTCCTTAAGAAGCCAAAACGACAGGAAAAAGTATAGAGAGAGAATGAGAGCGGTTTTAGAAAAGGAAAAGAACATCACTATTGTTCAGGATGAGGTTATTGAGATTCTCGTAGAAGGAAGAAAAGTCAAAGGTGTTAAAACAAAATCGGGAATGGAATACTATGCCCATTCTGTTGTTGTAACTACTGGAACGTTTTTAAATGGCTTAATACATATAGGACTTGTTTCATTCCCTGCAGGAAGAGCAGGGGAATTTCCCTCCGTCGAACTTTCAAATAGTTTGAGGAATCTTGGATTTAAGCTTGGTAGATTTAAGACAGGGACGTCTCCAAGAATTGACATTAGAAGTGTAGACCTTTCAAAGATGGAAGTTCAAGAAGGTGATAATCCACCCCGTGGTTTTTCCTTTAGAAACCCGATACTTAAAATTGAACAATTACCGTGTTATGTAACAAGAACTACACCTGAAACTCACAAAATAATAATGGAATCCTTGGCCTTTTCGCCTTTATACACAGGGAAAATTGTTGGTATAGGCCCAAGATATTGTCCATCAATTGAGGTTAAGGTAGTACAATTTGCTGATCGCGAATCCCACAGGGTTATACTTGAACCAGACGGAAGAGATACCTTTGAGTACTATTTAAATGGAGTTTCTACGTCAATACCCGTTGAATATCAATTGAGAATGTTAAGGAGTATCCCAGGTCTTGAAAACGTTAAGGTTTTAAGATGGGGTTACGCAATAGAATACGATTACGTTTTGCCTAATCAACTCTATCCTACATTGGAATCGAAACTTATAGAAAATCTTTTCTTTGCGGGGCAAATTAATGGAACTTCTGGCTATGAAGAAGCGGCTGCGCAAGGTATAATAGCCGGGATTAACGCGCTTTTGAAGATTGATGGTAAAGATTTTGTCCTTTCGAGGTCTGAAGCCTATATTGGCGTCTTAATAGACGATCTTGTGACAAAAGGAACTGATGAACCTTACAGGCTTTTTACTTCTCGCGCTGAATTTAGATTGGTATTAAGGATGGATAACGCCTGTGATAGGCTTATGAAATACGGTTATAATCTGGGACTTATTAAGGATTCCGAGTATCAGCAATTTCTGAAGCAGAGAGAAACTTGGCTCGGCTTGATAGAAAGACTGAAGAATATTACTTTAAGGCCAAGAGAATTTAGTGAAAAGCTTGAGAGTATTGGAAAACCCGTTTTGGAAAGCTCCATCTCCGCTTATGAATTGTTAAAAAGGCCAGAATATAGCTTTGATGACCTGGTAAAACTGGGTATCGTTGAGGATTATCCTTTTTACATTAAGGAGAGAGTGGAAACGGAAATTAAATATGAGGGATATATTAAGCGAATGGAGAAGGAAATTGAAAGGTTTCGAGAACTTGAAAGATTTAAAATTCCGGAAGATTTTGATTACGAACAAATCCCGGGCATTTCTAAAGAGGCTTTAGCCAAGTTAAAAAATATAAGACCGCAGAACCTTGCCCAGGCTTATAGAATTTCCGGAGTCAATCCGTCAGATATCATGGTTTTATATTACTATTTCGAAAATTTGAAGGACAAGAGGTAATGAAAGACCCTTTAAAATATGCCTTTAACCTTTTAAAGTTCCGATTTAGAACGGAGAAAGAACTCAGAATGAGGATGAAAAGAAAGGGATTCAGCGAGGAAGAAATTAAATCTACATTGGATCTTCTGAGACAAAAGGGGTATCTAAATGAGCGTCTTCTTGCAGAGGAACTTGCGGAAAAATACCATTCTAAAGGCGTTTCTCCGAGAAAAATAGGGGGAATTTTAAGAAATTTGGGAGTGGGGAATGGAGTGGTTGATGAGACCTTGCAGACATTAGAAATTAATGAAGAGGCCTTAATTAAAATAGTGGAAAAAATTAGCGGTGGCTCTAAGAAGCTGGACAAAAGAACTTTAAGACGAGTTATGAATAAATTCGCTTATCTTGGATATAATGCCCAGGAGACTTTTGATTTTTTGAAAAAATATGGATTTGAATTAGATTTCTCGGAGTTCTCTGAGTAAGAAGATGGCTCCCACTGTCGCTGCGAAGTGATGGGTGAAAAACCTCCAAACTACGACAAATATTCCAAGAATTTCTTTGTTCATGTAGTCTTTGAATATGAATAGTCCAACGCTTTCGGCTATTCCCGTTCCGCCCGGTGTGGGCGTCCATAAAAGCCCTCCCTGAATTAAGGATTGGAATGAAAAGGCTCGCCCAAAGTCTATAGGGGAGTTAAAAGAGTAGGAGAGGAAGAAAGGTATTAAACAGATGGAAAGATGAGTAGCAATGGATGAGAGCATCGCTAAAAGGAGTATCTTTTTATTTGAATTTTTAACAAAAGCAATTGTTGTTTCTCTAAGGGAAAGGATTTCTTTAACTATTCGTTCCCTTTTTACAATTTTCTTTACCAAGTTGGGCAGAAATAATGCAATGGAGTAGAGAAGAAAGATACTTGCGACAAGGATTGTGGCATAGATAATAATTCCCCTAACAATTCCAGATGGTGGGGGCCATATATATTTTAATGAGATTAATACAGCAATTAAAATTGTTGAATAACCAATAAATCCGCGAGCGGCCAAGAGCGCCGTCGCTCTTCCTAATCCAATTTTCTTTCTGTTTAAAAGCACAATTTGAACGGGAAGCCCAGCAACTTGGAAAGGGGAAACAGCTGCCAAAAAAATTCCTATGGTTATTACTTTGATTGCAGTAATTAGGTCCATTTTGTGCTCACCTATGCTGAGACTCGCAAGGGTGAATCTCAGACCGTCAAATGTCACATAGGAGATCCATGATAAAAGAGCAAGGAGTAAGTAAGAAAGCTTTGCACTTCTTAAGGCGTAAAAGGTTTCCTTTGAAGTGGTTTTTAGCAGAATGGCAAGTAGAACCAAGACAATAAGGCTTGTTGATAAAATTAAATTCCTTTTTGATAGACCTGGAATTTTCACAGTGATATTATACCCTTAAGACGTCGGTATTTCAAAGACTGCTTTATAGGAAAGTTGAGTAATGATTTAGTTTGCTGAGGTGTCTTCGAGAATGCCATGAGCCTATTTCTGTTTTGTACATAGTTAAGTTTGAAAGGACATTCTTTCTTTAAAAATTGAAAGTATTTGGTTTTTGGTTATTATTTACGCCCATTTTAAGCTTTTTTATTTTGCCAGCCTTGTTCAGTTCTTGTTGTGACATAATTTTCACCGTGTTTTTTCCGCTTTTAGGTTTGCCCTTAAATCCTTTAAATCTAATGATGGATGATGTTTATTAACAGTACCTCGATTTTCCTGCCTGTGGCTAATGAAAATGTATTGGTATAAGTTAACCAATCCAGGAGGCTCTGTGTCTCTCTTCACTCTCCCTCCTGCTTTCTTTGAACAAGTCAGCTCTTAACTTGAATTGACCTTCCTTAGATTTATCTAATTATGGACCGTGTTAGGAAATCTTTTTAATTTAGCACTCCGGTTCTGTCTTTAGCTCTTTTTTAGCTTACTTATGAGAAAATTGAGGCTGTGTTACATCTTTGCTTATTAGAGTTTATTTTTAATAAGACGTTGATGTTTAGAGCAAATTATCTGAGGACTGACATAATCTTGACACTAATTTTTTGTTCGCTTATAATTTTGTAAGCCTCAAACTTAAATCCTGTGTTCCCGGGTTTACCTTTGGGGCTAAAGGGGGTATTATGTTAAGGTTAAAGTTCCTTGTAGTGATGGGTATAGTGTTGGTATTGTCGAGCTGCATCAAGATACCATTGCCCGACAATACCCCGGAACTTGTGGATTTAAGGCTATTGGGTGATGCAACACCACAATTGGATTTCTCCTCCACTGGTGAATTTGACCTCAACGTGATAGCTCTCGATGAAGAGAACACTGTGATAAGGCTTTCTGAAAATCAGGTGCAGGTTGTTTTAGATTCAGTTATACCATCAGGAGGGTCTTATAGAGTCCAACTTGTTGATGTGGTCTATGTTCAGCCGAGCTCTGCAGGGAAAGTGAAGGTTGCTCTCCTACTTGATTCCAGTGGCAGTATGAGTGGCAACGACCCAAATCGGATAAGAGTTTCAGCTTCGAAGGAGTTTATTAGATTACTCCTTTCTAATAACCGTTTACATAAAGCAGGAATCTTCGATTTTGCAGGAGGATATGGCGATGCAAATGGAGATGGTATAAATGACTACTATTTAAGGGTGCTACAAGATTTTGTCTATGTTTCTGACACCGTTAGTCTTTTTGCTGCAGCTGATAGCGCAACTGAATCAGGAGGTACTCCGCTTTACCGATCACTTTGGTATCTTTTAGACTATCTTTACAATAGAAGAGAGAGTGGTTATGGTCATTCAATTCTTGTACTAACTGACGGTGAAGATAATGAAAGTTATCCAATCACCAGTGACAGCGTAATTATCAAAGCAAATAGTTATGGAATACCTATTTATGCGGTTGGACTTGGGGATACCAGTTATATTGATTTCAGTGAATTAAAGCGGGTTGCTAACTCTACAAATGGTGTTTTCGCAAATGCATTTGAGGCTAATGCTTTGGAAAATATTTTCAATTCAATGGGATTTGGTATATCTCAGGGATATAGTAAAGTAATCTCTAAAATAACCCCGATTCCTGGCTCAGGTTCTTTAATATTCGGTAAAATAAAAGTTACTTCCGGTGGCAATACGCTAACTGAAAACTGGAAATTTGCAGCCCCTTAAGTCTGGTTAATTCCAAAATGAAGAGGGGGGAGGGCTTAAGGCCTCCCCCTCTTCATTTTATAGGAGATTTTTTACTGCTTAGCTAAATAATTTTGAATGCCCATCTGTTTTATCTGGTCAAGCTGTTCCTCTATTTCATCAATGTGGCCCTCCTCGTCCCTGAGTATAGATTCAAGGAGTGTCTTTGTTCCATTGTCTCCGAGTTCGGCACACAGCTTGATTGCTTTGTTGTAAGCTTCAATGGCGTCATATTCAGCTTGCCAGTCATTTTTGAACATTTCTTCAACGGTGGCCCCGATTGTAATCTTTTTTAGCTTAGTAACTGTTGGTTCACCTTCCAGGAAAAGAATTCTCTTTATGAGCATTTCCATATGTTTCATCTCAACTTTTGCCCTATCTTCAATCATTTTGTTTAGTTTTTCGTATCCCCAGCTTTCACACATTTCAGCATGCACAATGTACTGATTTATTGCCGTAATTTCATCGGCCAATAAATCATTCAGCACTTCCAATATTTTTTCATTTCCCTTCATTTTCACCTCCTTCTAATAAAAGTTTAAAGGTTGTGTATTGGATTTGCAAAGATTTTAAAAACTGACTTTTCGGATTAATATATTAATTAAGAACATGGATAGGGTGTCTAAAATCAAGCTGCTTATAGAAGCAGCCCGATATGATTTATGTGGTGATTGTTTACTTTCGAAGGAAATCAAGAGAACTAAAGATCTGAACCGTACTCGATGGATATATCCTGAGCTCTTGCCTGATGGAAAAAAAGTTCGCCTTCTAAAGGTTCTATTTTCAAATTACTGCGAGAATGATTGCGCTTATTGTTCAATTTCCAAATTTATGAACATAGTAAGGGTATCCTTTACTTCGGAAGAACTTGCCGAAATTTTCGTAAATCTTTATCAGAGGGGTTTAGTTAATGGTTTATTCCTTTCGTCAGGAGTAAAAGGGAATCCTGAGAAGACTATGAGGGAGTTAATTGATACAGTGTGGCTTTTGAGAAAAAAGTATCATTTTAAGGGTTATGTACATCTTAAAATTTTGCCCGGGGTTTCGCTTCAAACTGTCGAAGAAGCTGTAAGGTTGGCTTCACGGGTTTCAGTCAATCTTGAAGTTCCTAACGATACTTATTTAAGGAAGGTTTCGTCAAAAAAGGAAATCGGAAAAGATTTGCTGGAAAAGCTTAACAGGATTTCTGTTACTAAAGAGAGCCAACCAGGTATACTAAAGGACGGATTCACTACGCAATTTGTTGTTGGAGTTGCCGAAGAATCTGATTTTGAAATTTTGCAAACGGTGGATAAACTTTATCGGAATCTTAGACTTTCAAGGGCTTATTACAGTGCTTTCCAACCTATACCCGGGACCCCTCTACAGAGCAAACCTCCCACAAATTTAATGCGGGAAGTAAGGCTTTATCAGGCAGATTACTTGATAAGGAAGTACGGATTTACTTTAAAAGAGCTCAGTTTTGATAATAGAGGTTTTTTGAGCCTTACGAAGGACCCGAAAGAGTCGTGGGCTTTGCAACATCCGGAATTTTTTCCAGTAGAAATAACCAGGGCTGATTTCTTTGAACTTCTAAGGGTTCCTGGAATTGGGCCAAAAACGGCGAGGTGGATTTTAAAGACAAGGGAAGCCCTTTCAACATACCAAATATTAAACGCCCTAAAATTTTATCCGAATTTGAGAAGGGCGCTTCCCTACATAACTATAAAGGGAAAAAGGCCAAGAAAGCCTGCATTACAAGGCGAGCTTTTTTTTATCTAAATTTTGGAGGTGTAAGTATGAAGGTGTTGTTTTATCTATTAATTGTGATACAAAGAACCCCTCTTATTGATAAAGCATACATGATGGGAGTGGGAGAGTGGGCTGAATTTATATGGGAGTATTCCACTCCCGTTGACAGGATTTATTTTAATGAAGAGAACTTTCTTAAGCATCTTTTGGCGATAAAAATAAATATGGAAAGGCTTCCATGGGGCAAAAAATTGACTGATGAGCTTATATACCACTATGTTATTCCACCAAGAGTTTCTCAAGAGCCTCTGGAAAACTTCACTTGGCTTTATAAAGATACGCTATATGATTTGGTGAAAAATTGCAATACTATGAAGGAGGCGATACTCAAGATAAATGAATGGTGTTTTACTCACATGGAATATAAGCCTACTGCGCCATGGGATCAGTCAGCAACTGCCACTCTTAAGAGAGGTTTTGGAAGATGCGAGGAAATGACTATTCTTTTTATGAAAGCCTTAAGAACAGTAGGAATTCCCGTCCGTTACGTTTACACGCCTTGGTGGCCTTTTACGGAGTCTAACCATGCATGGGTTGAAGTTTGGACTGAAGATGGATGGAAATTCCTTGGTTCTGCCGAGCCTACAGACTTAAATTTTGCTTGGTTCCGTGAATCTTCAAAGAGGGCAGGAATCATACTTGCGGTAGCTTTTGGGAATATTGAAGGTTCTTCCGATGAAGTGCTCAGAAAGTACAAGAATTATACTTTATTGAATGTGACGAGGAATTATGCTAATCCCTTTGTTTTGAAAGTGAAAGTTTTCGACAAGGGTCGTCCTGCAAAGGATGTATCCTTTTCAATGAATGTTTGGAATTATTCAGCCTTCGTGCCTGTTTATGCCTGTAGTTTGAGTTATGGGGAAGGGATTTTTACCCTTGGGAGAACTGATTTTCTTCTCTACGCCAAGAAGGGTAATAGAAGAACCTTTTACTTTTTAAGGCCAGAGAGAGATACTGTTGAAGTTAGCTTGGATTTAAACGAAGACTCAGAAATAGACACCCTATTTGTGTTAAAGACAGTGCGGACATCGCAAGATACACAAAGGGCAAGGTATTCACCAGATTTGGAGACTCTACAGCAGGCACGTAAGGAGTATTTTAAAAAGCTGGAGTTCCCCTTTGCGGATTCAATTATCGATACTGTTTTAATGAGAATTTTTAGCGAATCAAGGGGAAATTGGCAATCTTTGTGGAATTTCTACAAAAATCACAAGGAGAGAGAGGCGTCATTTAAAAACTATTTATCTAAATTTGAGCCCAAGGACCTGGTTATGCTTGACACGGTAGGACTTTATGATGAACTTTGTTTTGTTGATAGTGCTCTTAAACTAACAAAGGCTCCACAAGCCCTTGTAGATAGTTTTTGTATTCCGCCGCGAATTTACTATGAGGAGTTCCGATGGTACAGAAAAACTCTTTACGATAATTTCAAGTCGATTTACGAGAAAAGGCAATTTGACCACGCTTTGTTCCGATGGGTAGTAAATAATATAAAGAGAGTTAATACCAGAGAATTTTATAAACCTTTGCAGAATCCTGTGCAGACTTTGATGCTGAAACAGGGAAATGATGTGGAAATTTATGTGTTTGTTTCTGCTGTTTTAAGGACCTTTGGTATTCCCGCAAAACTTACCGATGACTTAAACGGTGTTCAGTATTATCTGGATAGATGGAAAATTTTTACCTTGGAAAGAAAAATCCCTAAAAAGCTGGAAAAGGGTAAGTTGGTAGTGTCTTTTTACCAAGGTGACGCTAACGTTACCGCTGATTTAAATTATTACTACAATTATTCGATTCAACGTTTCAAAGATTACCCTGTGAGGCTTGATGTTGATGGCGTTTCTCTTGATACATGTGTGATCTTTGAGCTTGACGCGGGAGAATACCACTTGATGTATGGTTTCAGAAATGCGTGGGGTGATGTGTTTGGTAAGAATAGGAAATTCACTGTGGTAAAGGACAGTATAACTTCAATTGTGTTTGATATTACCATCCCGATCGATTTGCTAAAAGAAGGTGATTTAGTTGTAAGAAAAATTAACTTAGAAAGACTGAAAGAACTCCTCAAAGGCTATGAGTTACAAAAGGGTAATTTTTTAATTGCGTGGGTAGATCTTACATCGGAGGAGTCTAAATCTTCACTAAACTCTGCATTGAAAGAACTTCGTAACTTTACCGGTGAATTAATAGTTCTGACTTCCGATACTATTTCAGCTTGTTCATATCTAAAGGAAAATGACCTCAAAGGAGAGATACTTAAAGTTGATTCTGATAGGGTAACGGAAGCAGGATTTCAAAAAATGCCCTCTTTTATTCTTCTTCTCAATGGAAGAACCGCTTTCTTTGTGGAAGGATTAACGTTGAACCTTGGAGAACTTATAAAGAAATTTACTCCGCGATAAAGGACATCCACTCTTCAAAGGGAACAGAATTTGCTTTTTCCTGCCATTCTTTGTCTGTAAGTCTATCTTTCATAGGCTGTTTAAACTCGTAATATGAAAACATGGCACCTTTAAACACTTTTCCTTCGCCTTGAACAAAAATTTCCAGCGGAAACCCGACAGCGACTTCCAGCACGAGGCCAGAATTTACATCGGTATGTACGTCGGCTATTAAGGGCAATAGAGTGTCTTCTTCATTTTGTGCGAAGGATGAAGGGAAAGTGTAAATTTTTTCCAGTATTTCTCCCAGGGAGTAAAGGTATTTGGCTTTGTTCATAGGTAACCGTTTGTTTTCATTCTGAAGTTCACAGGCTTCAAGAATAATTTCCGTTAACTCTTTTAATTCTTCAATTTTTTCAAAAATAGTTTCGTTTTTAAAGTTATAAGAAGCAAGTTTGTTTTTGAAAGCATCAAGGAAGTTTATTATTTCGCGATAGCTTTTAGGTACAGGTTCTACCATGACATCGGGGAAAACTGGTTCAGGTCTAATAGCGGTAACCTTTGCAGTGTAACTTTGTTTTGCGTAAAGAATTGTATCATGCCTTAATTCCGCCCAGAAGCCCTGTTGCGTAACCAGCAGTTTGTCCCGGTAGGCGGTGGCATTGACCTTTAAAGAAGAAGGGAAAGCGGGCGTTTCATTCAAGGTTTTAATTATATAAAGCCAGTGCCAGTATGCATTTTGGCGCCATTCATTGATTTCTATTGTCTGTGCCCATTTTTGAAGGCTGTCCAGCATTTTCGTATAGTTTTTGTATTGATGCTCGTTGTAATATTTAAGTAATATCTCTCTGGCTCTTTCGTTGCTAAAAACTGCAAGGATGTCTAACCCTCTCGGAAAGAGCCTTGGTTTTGCTCTTGTTCCAACTTTTGCGTAAACGAGATTCTGGAATATGTAGGCATCGGGTATAAACCTCTGGGACATAAATTTGCAGGATAAAAGAATTTCTTCTGGATTGTCTATGTCCCTGAACCAGGTTGAATAGATTGATGGTTTTCTCAATTTAGAGGCTATTTTCATAAATTCCAGAATCTGTGAATCGTCAGAAAATCCAATAGGAAAGTGAGGAAATTGCTTTTTTATTAGAGGTATCAATTCCACAAAGTTCAAGTCGTCGCTCTCTCCTACAAGATAAGAAGTCATATCGTAAATACGGTCATAAATTTTTTGAATTTCCAAATCCTCTGATATGACCCTTGCCAACAAAATAGCGCATCTTGTAAGGAAAATATTGCGATTGAGATTTTCTGTATCAGGAAAAAGGTAAAAAGGCATCCTTCCAAGCCACATCATACTGAGGAAATATCTTTTAAGAGTATCGCTCCTTGTATAATGCCCTCTGGGAACGTACTGAGAGTAGTCCTCGAGAACCTTTAATATTCTTGAAGTGTCAAATCCGGCGTGCTCATAAATCAATTTTAGCTCTGCCTCAACAACTTCTTTGACATCTTTATCTATTTCAAATTCAGGCTCTAACAGTTTTAAAGCAACTTCAATGTAAGCGAGGTTAGTGAGTGAAGCTTCTTTAATATCTCGATTTTTAACGTGTTTGAGGTCTCTGAATTTGTTGTCCAGTTTCATGAGGATAGATTTCAAGTCACTATAAAATTGCTCCGTTTCGAGAGCTCTCAGGGTTAAATCGTAGATAAGATGGACTCCGTGTAGAAGAGGGTCAATAGTGATGTACATAGGTTCATTTTGATTTTTGATTTTTTTGTAGACTCCTGGAAAGTGTTTTTCGCTACTCTTTATTGCAACGAATCCATTTCTTTTCAGGACATCTTCCATAGCTCTGGGATTCAACTTTTTACCACTGCTTAAAGTTAATGTTAAAATTGTTATGAAGACAACCATAGTAAATAAATTATAATGCTGTTTTTTCGTCAGTTTTTTGCTATGCACGTTGAAGGCTTTAATATTTCTATATGTTAATCGGATTTCTGCTTTTTTCTTATGTTTTTAGCGCTCAATATCTTACTAATTTCAATAATGCCTTTTCCTTTGTAGAAAATTCAGATACGGTATATGTTGCAACCGCAGGTGGTGTGGTGAGTTTTGTGCCCTCGACAATTTCCCATTTTTATAGTAATTTTAGTTTTTCCTACAGGGTATTCACAACCGCCAATGGGTTGAGGAGCAACTATGTATTAGATATAGATGAAGATGGGGTAGGCAATTTGTGGGTAATTGTGAGGGATGTTGGCATCCAGGTCAAAAGAAAGGACTCAGATAGATTCGAAGCCTATGATCTGCCGATAGTTACTTTGCGCAAGGCTAAAATAATTAGATATTTCGGTGATGACTATTTTTTAATTGGAACAGATTACGGTTTGTTTGTTTTAAAGACCGGCGGAAACATAAATTCAGAAGATGACAGAATTTATCCACCGCTGATTATACGAGACTCAGTTAAATTTATTGAGAGAGGAAAGGATTTTGCTTATATCGTAACACCATTAAATATTTACGGCTGGACACCTGATAGTACTTTCAGGATTGATGTTCCGTTGAATTACGGAAGATTTAGGATAGTAAAGGAATTGGCTGATGGTATTCTCTACTCTACAGGCACAAAACTCGTGTTTGCTTCTGCTGAGACCACTTTAATTTTTGATGCAGGTTCTATATATGCTGCTGTTAAGGATGATAACAGGGTTTATATTGGAAGCAATTGGGGAACCTATTTATTTGAAAATCGAAGATTGACAAAAATTTTGAGCTATCCGTCCTCTTGCATTATTCCCATAGAGGATTCAGGAATCATTTTTACCTATTTCTCAACTAATCGCGAGTTTTCTTACTATGGGCCTCCCTGGAGGTATTTTGACGGAAGCACAATTTATTCATTTAGTACCCCTGTTCTGTTCAACCTTGTTACATCTCTCAAATTTAAGGGAGGCGTTTTAGCATCGGGTATCCTTGCCTGGACTTCAGATTCTATTTCTTTACCTTCAAAACTTTTAATTTTTGATGGTCAGGAATTACGCTATGGTGAAGGTTTAAGGAACATTGATCATGCGATAAGAAGTGTAGATATTGATGATTCTGGTAAAATTTGGGTTGGACTTTATTCAGCAAACAGTCCGGGAATCTATATATACGATAGCTCAGGTCGTCTTCAACATATTGTCGATAACTTGCCATCGAGGATTGTATGTCACATTTCCATTGCGAAGGATACTCTGGTAGCTCTCTGGCAAGATGGGATATACCGTATTCACCGGGACGGCTCGTTCTTTACAGCTGAGCGAGTATTTATGGTAGATTATCCATTTTTTGTTGAACAGTCAGGGAATGACCGTTACCTTATAGGCACAGAAAATGAGGGACTTATAATTATAGACACCTCGGGAAATTTGGTTTTAAGGCTTAATCCTTCGGATCTTAATTCCGCGCTGGTGAGCGTTGCGAAGAGCAAAGGTGAAAAGATATATATTGGCACAAGCAATGGCCTCCTCGTTTATCGTGGCATGAGTATAAAAAAGATTTCAACAGGTTATGTAAGGGATATCGAATTTTACAAAAATTTTGTAATCGCGTTAACTGATTCGGCGATTCAATTAATTTACGACGACTCTTTGGTTTATTCCTTTACCAGTATGAATTCTCCATTTACCCCAATTAATGAGCAGTATTACCGCGTCAGGGATGTGTTGGAAATAATGGATGATGGAACGTTGGTAGTTGGAGGGCAGGAGGGCATTTTATTAATGAAAGTTCTCTTTCCCGATCTAAAAAAGGAATCTTTCCGTGTTTTTCCAAATCCTGCGAGGGTTGGCGAGAGAATTTACGTTGATGCGCCTGAAGAGCCGGTAGTTTACGACCTCTCAATGAGAAGATTGCCATACCGAGCTAAGTTAGATGGTGATTTGTATTTCTTCGACACCAATGGATGGGCAAGAGGAATTTATATAATATTCTCTGGTGATAGGAAACCTGTTAAGATTCTCCTAAGATAATTTTATTGCCCCTTTGTTGAGTGTACGCGGCAAGGAATTTATAATTTGAAATAAAGGAGGTATTCAATGGCGAAAAAATATGTGTACTTTTTTGGGGGTGGAAGGGCTGAAGGCAACAAAGACATGAAGAATTTGCTTGGTGGTAAAGGTGCCAACCTTCATGAGATGACTAACATTGGTATTCCTGTCCCTCCTGGTTTCACAATTACAACGGAGGCTTGTGTTTACTACTTCAAAAATGGAACTTTCCCTCCAGGTCTCGAAGAGGAGGTTAAAGAAAATTTAAAGAAATTGGAAAATTTGACAGGAAAAACCTTTGGTTCTGTTGATAATCCGTTGCTGGTTTCGGTGAGGTCTGGTGCTCGTGCTTCAATGCCTGGAATGATGGACACAATTCTAAACCTCGGTCTGAATGATCAGTCAGTACAAGGGCTTGCTAAAAGAACCAACGATGAGCGATTTGCTTATGACTCTTATCGTAGATTTATTCAAATGTTTTCAGACGTAGTGCTTGGTGTTGATAGGAACCTTTTTGAAGAAAGGTTAAGAGCCAAAAAGGCTGAAGCAGGTGTAAAGGAAGACTTTGAACTCCAGGCAAAAGAATTAAGGGAACTCGTTGAGGAATATAAGGACATCGTCAAGAAAATTACGGGGAAGCCTTTCCCACAAGATCCTGTTGAACAGCTTTGGCTCGCTATAGAAGCAGTGTTTAAATCTTGGAACAATAAGAGGGCCATTGAATACAGAAGGCTTCACAAGATCCCAGATGAATGGGGAACCGCATGTAATGTTCAGACAATGGTCTTTGGAAACATGGGCTTCGATTGTGCAACAGGTGTAGCCTTTACAAGGGATCCCTCTACAGGTGAAAAGACGGTTTATGGGGAGTATCTTCCCAATGCTCAGGGTGAGGACGTTGTTGCAGGAATAAGGACGCCAAAGAAACTACAATTGCTTGCCAAGGATATGCCTCAAGCATATAAAGAGCTTCTCGAGATTTTTGACAGACTCGAGAAGCACTATAGGGACATGATGGATATCGAGTTCACTATTGAGAAAGGAAAAGTTTACATACTTCAGACGAGAGTTGGAAAAAGAAGTGCTCGTGCAGAGGTTAAAATTGCTGTTGATATGGCAAAAGAGGGCTTAATTACAAAAGAAGAAGCAATTTTAAGGGTTGACCCAAGGAGGATTGAACAACTATTACACCCGATGATTGATCCGAAGGCGGAGAAGGTTGTGCTTACAAAAGGTCTTCCCGCTTCACCTGGTGCAGCTTGGGGTAAGGTAATATTTGATTCCGACGAGGCTGCTGACCTCTCAGAGGCTGGAGAACCTGTCATTCTCGTAAGAGATGAAACCTCTCCTGATGATATTCGCGGAATGGCAAGGTCAAGGGGTATTCTTACTGCAAGAGGCGGAATGACATCTCACGCGGCTGTCGTTGCACGGGGTATCGGAAAGCCCTGTGTTGTAGGGGCTGAGGAGATTGAAGTTGACTACGAAAATAATCTCTTCAAAGTAAGAGACGTTATTATTAAGAAGGGTGATATAATTACCATTGATGGCTCGACGGGGGAAGTTTTGCTTGGCAAAGTCCCAACGGTAGATCCTGAACTTTTTGAGGAGTTTAACGAGCTCCTCAAATGGGCTGATGAAATTAGATGGATTGGCGTTCGTGCTAATGCCGATACTCCAGCAGATGCAGAAAGGGCCAGGAAATTCGGAGCTGAGGGAATAGGACTTTGTAGAACCGAGCACATGTTCTTTGAGGGTGAAAGAATTTATGCAATGCAGGAAATGATACTGGCAAAGACTAAGGAAGAAAGAGAAAGGGCGCTGGCAAAATTGTTGCCGATGCAAAGAGAAGACTTCAAAGGGCTCTTCAAAGCAATGGATGGGTTCCCGGTCACGATTCGTTTACTGGATCCACCTCTTCATGAGTTTGTTCCAAAAACAAGAGAGCAGATGGAGGAACTTTCAAAAAGGACGGGAATACCAGTTGAAGAGATTGCAGCAAAGTCTGAGGCTCTCCGAGAAGCAAACCCTATGCTTGGTCATAGAGGATGTCGTCTTGGTATCGTTTATCCAGAAATAACTGAGATGCAGGCAAGGGCAATTTTTGAGGCTGCGTGTGAATGCATAAAGGAAGGGATCAAGGCTATTCCTGAAATAATGGTCCCTATTGTATCGCTGAAAGAAGAACTGGATAACCAGAAGGCAATTATCGACAAGGTCGCCGTTGAGGTTATGAATGAAAAGGGAATTGAGGTGGAGTACAGTGTAGGAACTATGATTGAGTTGCCCAGGGCTTGCATGACTGCAGATAAGATTGCCCAGACTGCAGAGTTCTTCTCTTTTGGTACCAATGACCTGACCCAGACCACTTTCGGTTTTTCCAGGGATGATGTCGGAAAATTTGTGCCTAAGTATATTGAACTGGGCATTTTGAAGGATGATCCTTTCCAGGTGCTTGATCAGGAAGGAGTGGGTGCTCTTGTTAAAATCGGTATTGAAAAGGGTAGATCTACAAGGCCAAATCTCAAGGTTGGCATTTGCGGTGAACATGGCGGTGAACCCTCTTCAGTGGAGTTTTGCCACAGGGTCGGTATGGATTACGTTTCCTGTTCGCCCTTCCGCGTGCCAATTGCCAGACTCGCAGCTGCTCAAGCTGTTGTAAAGGATAAAATGAAAAGGCAGAGGTTGCCACATTAAAAAGACAGAAAAAGCTGGCGTAGCTCAATCGGCAGAGCAGCGCATTAGGTAAAGCCAAAAAATGGCTTAAAGAACACGGATATAAAACAAGACTTTCTGAGAAAACCCAGAACTATTATTGGTTTAGACAGGAAGACCCTGAAAAATTTGAAAAGCTTCGTATGATAGATTTTGGAGAAAATACTGGCATAAGAGCCATTGTAGGTTTTACTGACGCCACAAAAGACTTGATAGAAAGTAAGTCTAATCCTTATAATTATCCTAAGATGGTTGAGCTTTCTCCTCCGGAGCATTTAGAGAAAAGGCTCAAAGAGGCCAGAGAATTCAAAGAGAAAGGCGACATCCAGCAATCCTGCGAGAAGCTTTATTTGGTCGTTGAAAGTATTATTAAAATACTCGCGGAGAAGGAAAATGTCGAAGCTTACCAAAAAGCTATATCAGGTAGAGGATGGAATACTTATCTTTTAGGAGAAGCAGTTGCTGAGTTAGAAGAGAAATATAGCAAAGAGCCAGATAAAATTGGAAATTTAATTGGTCACATCTGGGATAAAGCTCTTATTTTACATAGATACGGTTTTCATGACAATTACATTTCAAAAAAAGCTTTTCTAAGAAGTTATGAATTTATCACTGAAAACCTTCCCATAATTGCACAAAAAGCGGGTATCAAGCTAAAATTTAACCCATGAGAAAGCAAGTAGATAATGTGCTCGAATCTATTATAATCCTAAACGAAAAATACAATGTTCCTTACGATGTTTTAGCTTATTGCTTTGGTGTTTCAAGGATTACCAATTACCGTTTGATGAAGAAAGCTCGCAAAGATGGAATAAACCTTAGAAAGATTGAAGAAAAGATAGGGATCTGGAACACCCTCGGCAAACGAGAATTCTATTCTTATAAGTTTTAACCACGTGTTAATTATTTTTTTAAAACTTTTTGCTTTTCAAAGATTTATAAATTTTTGCATAAAAAACCGCATCACTACATCATAAATTAAAAATTTGTATGCGAGGACCTCATACTTTGTGTTAAAAAAAATTTTAAGTTGTTGAGGTTTAAGAAGTTTTAAAATGACGTCGTAAGAGGCCCTTAAACAAGCTCGAATACCCCCTTTAAAGATATTTATATTAAGGACCTATTTGAGCCTTATCTGACGGCCCTTATTTGCTTTGGAGAGGTATAAACATCACTCCTATTAGGATTCCAAAAATAAGGCCCTTTTCTTATCCCACCTTTTTTAAACATCCAGTAGAAAGATACTTTAAACTTTCCATGTCGAGTATTAATCTCCCATATTCTGCGCCACGGATTGAATTCTTTAAATGCCATGCGTTCATAGGGATTTATTGTTAACTTTGAATTTTCATCATAAAGGGCAGGATCTGAAATATACCACCATTTTTCACCATCAAAAACTATTTTATTGGGAAAGTTATGAAAATTTTTATAGCACCAATTGCATATCGTGCCGGTAATTTCAAACTCTCTAAGCCCATGGGCAAATTTTCTCTTAATTTCTATTATCTCCTCATCATATTTTAAGATTCTATTGCATAAGTCACATTTCATCATGATTTTTTCTCTCCTTCTCTAATTCTTTTTGGAATGCAAGGGCTTCTTCATAGGTATTAAAAACATGTATTATCCATTTACTGCCTTTATGTTCTCGTATCCTGTATTTATTTCCTACCTTTACAATTTTCGGAACTTTACCCCTTTTTCTCTTTCCTTCTGCTTTTAGTTCTTCTCTTATATCACTTTCAGGAAGAGGAATGATTTTTTCCTCCTCAATTTTTTGGCTGGTTATATTTTGTAACATTCCGTTCAAATAATGGTTCATGGGATTCTGACTGTATTCTTTTCTTAGGTTAATGTATCTACTCACTGAATATAGCGACCTCCATCCTCCCAGCAATGCGATTGTCCTATCTGAAAAACCTAACTCGCTTGCGATTGTGGCCCAGGTGTGTCTGAAATCATGATAATAAAAATTCTCTATGTGACATTTTTCCTTTAAAAACTTTTGGAACCATTCAGTCAACTTCCTTTTTTGATAGCTATTTTGGAAAGATGGGAACAGGATTTTATCATTTCCACAATTTTTTAGTAACCACAATGCGAACTCGTAAGGGATGTCTATTTTCCTTGTCTTTCCAGTTTTTGTAATGTCACTTGTAAAGTAGATCATTCCATAAAATCCTGTTTCATCCTTTGCAATTCTAATGTGTTCTTTCCGTAGCCTTAAAGTCTCTTCTTTGCGTGCACCTGTAAAAAGTCCAATTAGAATAAAAGCCTTTTTTTTCGTTCCATCTTGGGCCTTTAGGGAGATTAAAGGTTTCCTTGAGCAATTTAAAAATTTCTCCATAAGATAAAGCTCTTTCTCTGATCTTTATCTTAAGTCTGCGCTCTTTAAGAACGGTTTCAGCATAATTGGGCCCTTTAACATAGCCATTTCTAATTAGGAAGTTCCATGCTGTGCTCAATCTTGCAAGATCACTCTTAATTGTTGATTCTGATAGTGGTTTTTGTGTTCTTTTGTTAATTTGCTTAGACCTTATAGAAATGTAATTTTCTATGTGGTTTTTGGTTATTTTTGCGAATTCTATATCGCCCCATACTTCGATGAATCTAACAAACGAATAGTGAAACTTCTTTACTTTTACTAAATCTTGCTTACGAGAGTAAAGGTACTCCTCGTATATTTTAAACCCTTCTGATAGTTTCATGCTTTTTTGCTTCAATATTTTCCCTTTCTCGAGATGATGCAAAAAATTTAGCGCTTCGTCGTATGTATCGAAAGTATAAATTTTGATTTTTCCATCTTCCCATTTTCTAATCCTATACTTTCTGCCACGCTTTTCTATTTTAGGAGTTCGCATGCTTTCTCTTCTCTTTTTGTTTTCCGAATTTCAATTTCTGTGTTCTTGGTTTCTTTTTGATCCAAATTATCAAGTTCTGCAGGTGATATTAATTCTCTTATTATGATGGCTTTTATTGCATAAAATTCTTAGCTTCTTCGTATGAATCGAAATGTTTATATTTCCTTTTTCTTTTGCCATTTATATTTGCCAATTGAATTTCGACTTTGAACTTCTTACTACGCCCTTTTATTCTCGGTTCAGGGATTTTGCGTAATCGATGACCTATCTCAATGTACTTACCATCTATTATCTTGAACGTTTGACTCTTAAACTCTACAATATTGTCATTATGTATTGCTATTTGGTCAAAAATACTCTTCATGGTTTGGTCGCTCATTTGAAGCCTCCCGTTTTGTCACATAGTTTGTCACATAAATTTTGTACAGCACATAGAGTAAAAAATTGGTCAAATTTGACAAAGAATTTGACCAAAGAAATTTCTATTTCTTTTCAGGATTTTCAAGTATTGGTCAAATTTTTTTGGTTTAAAAGCTTGGTCAAAAAGTTTGGTGTTCAAAAAAAATTTTTCGGTATTTCTAAGTAAAGCTGGCGTAGCTCAATCGGCAGAGCAGCGCATTCGTAATGCGCAGGTTGGCGGTTCGAGTCCGCCCGCCAGCTTTTTTTATTAAATATGGATGATAGGACTCTATTTTCAGTATCTGGGCTTCGAGGAATAGTTGGTGAAAGTCTTACTATTCCACTTGTGGTTAAGTACACTTCTGCTTTTGCACGGCATAACGGTGGTAAATTGTACTTTGTCGGTCAGGACACAAGACCACACAGCGTTGCAATAAAACTCGCAGTAATTTCAACTTTACTTTCTCTTGGCAAGGAGGTTGTAGACTTTGGAGTTGTGCCTACCCCCACTCTTCTCCTTGCAATTCGTGAAAGAAAAGCAGATGGTGGGGTAATGATTACCGCCAGTCATAACCCTATTGAGTGGAATGCATTGAAGTTCGCCAACAAAAATGGCCTTTTTATCTCAGGTGAAGATGTTGTAAAAGTTGAGGAATTGTCACAAGAAGAACCTCCTTGGTCAAGATTCAATGAATTCAAACCACTAAGGCAGAATGTTAATGCCATAAAAGACCATATAGAGAAAATTTTGGAAAGTCCTTTTATTAACGTTTCACTTATAAGAAAAAGAAAATTTAAAGTTGTGTGTGATTGTATAAACGGTGCCGCTTATAGCGCTATTCCTGCATTACTTGCAGAACTTGGCGCTGAGGTTTTTTGTATCAATTGTGATGATTCGGGTGAATTCACAAGGAATCCTGAGCCCAAAAAGGAACATTTAATGGAGCTTGAGGAGCTGCTTTTCGAAAAAGATGCTGATATAGCCTTTGCTACGGACCCTGATGGTGATAGACTTCTTGTAGGATTCAGAGATATAGGGTTAATTTCTGAAGAGTACACCGTTCCCCTTTCAGCCTACTATATTTTGAGCAAAAAGAAAGGCGATGTTGTCGTTAACCTTTCCACATCAATGATGATAGAACACGTTGCTGAGAAGTTTAAAGTAAACGTTTTCCGCACTGCCGTTGGCGAAGCTAATGTAGTAAAAATGATGATTGAAAAGGATGCAGTTATTGGCGGAGAAGGTAATGGGGGAGTTATTTTTCCGGCTATAAATGCCTGTAGGGATTCTTTAACTGGTATTGCGATAATCCTTTCCCTTATTGCTGAAGAGGACATTTATTCCATATATTCTTCCATTCCGAGATTTTATATGAGAAAAAAACAAATGAAGTATTATTCTGAATTACCTGTGGAGAAGCTTGAAAAGGCTTTTAAGGGGTTTAAGGTGGACCTTACCGATGGAGTTTATTTAAGAAAAAAGGATGCATGGATTCATATTAGAAAATCGAACACTGAGCCGATTGTAAGAATATACGCAGAGTCTCCTTCAGAGGAGGAAACGCTTTCCTTGATTGCCAGAGCAGAAGAAGTACTTTCTAATTAATTTTGCCGTATTCTTGAATATTCGGAGACTCCATTGTAAAATTTTGATGTATGAACGAAATTTTGCAAATTTTTATACAAATACAAAATCTTGATAGCGAAATAGAGGAATTGAAACATAAGAAAGCGAGTTTGCCCCAAGAGATTCAGCAACTTGAAAATGAAATTCGGAAATTGACGGCTGAAAAGGAGAATGTGATAGCAAGTTTTAAGAAAGAGGAGGTAAAGTTAAGAGAACTTGAAGTGGACCTTCGTGAAATTCAGGAAAAAATCAGGAATTTTCAGGAAAAATCGAGACAGGTAAAAAGTAATGAGGAGTATCGTGCGATGATTTCCCAGATTGAACATGCCAACATGGAAAAGGTGAAAAAAGAGGAAGAAATAGTCCTACAGATGGAATTGGTTGAAAGATTGCAGAAAGAACTGCCTGAAAGAACTAAATTTCTTGAAGAAAAGAAGAAGGAGCTCGAAAATGCTGTTAATATCTCGAAACAGCAGCTGGCAGAAATAGAAGGGCGTCTGGCTATAAACGAGGAGAAGAAAAAGGTTCTTCTTGAAAAGTTACCGGAGAAAGAGAAACAGTTATATCTTAAATTGCAGTCAAGATATGGGAGTTATGCAATTTGCAGAGTCATTGAGAATGAGTTACCGAAAGCGGAGAAGGACTATGTTTGTTCGGGCTGTTATAGCGTTTTACCCCTATCCTTTGTTCAAGAATTGAAGTCAAAACTTATGTACTCAAGATGCCCTAATTGTGGGCGTATTATTTACTACCATGAGGAAGTGTGAGCTTTTTATTGATGGTTCCTCGAGAGGTAACCCTGGTGAAGCAGGATGTGGGTTTATAATATATTGTGAGGGAAAAAAAATCATCGAAAGAAGTATTTATCTTGGTATAAAAACCAATAATGAAGCGGAGTATCATGGCTTATTAGAGGCCTTGAAAGCCGCTAAAGAAGCCGAGTGTGAGGATATAATAATCTATTCCGACTCGGAGCTTCTTGTAAATCACATTAATGGTGTTTACAGGGTAAGAGCCAGCAATCTTAAGCCTTTAAGAGATGAGGCATTGAATTTACTTAAAAATTTTAAAAGTTGGCAAGTAATCCATATTAGCAGAGATAAAAATTTTGAAACTGATTTGCTTGCCAAGAATGTTTCGAAGGAGGGAAAGAATGGTAAAAACTAAATTCAGAGTTATGGATGAATTAAAAGAGAGATACGGTTCCAGGTATTTATTAGTTTTGCTTGTTTCAAGAATTGCTAAGGTTATATCCGATACAAAGCAGGAAAAGGAAGTTGCTGCGCGGCTTGGGATCAGTGACGAAGACACAAAGCCAACGGTACTGGCGTTGTATAAGATTTTGCGTGAAGGCGTAAAATATAGGCTTGAGCAAGAAAAAACTGCGGAAGAGTAGGTTAAATCTAAGTGGCTAATATATTAGTTGGTTTAACTGGTAGTGTATCTCTTTATAAATCAATAAATGTCCTTCGTATTCTTGAAAAGCGAGGCCATAGTGTAAGGGCAATATTAACTTGTTCTGCTCAAAAATTCTTATCACCTCTTCTCATAAGGTCTACCATTAGCGGCGAAGTTTACACTGACTATGATTTCTGGAGGACAGGAAAGAGCATTCACATAGAGCTTGCACGTTGGGCAGATTTAATTGCAATAGTACCCTGTACCGCAAATACCATATCTAAAATAAAATATGGATTGGCAGATAATCTTTTAACTTCAACGATCCTTGCCTATAAGGGACCTTTGCTTATTGCACCTGCCATGCACCAAGAGATGTGGCTAAATCCTGAAGTTCAAAGTTCTGTAGAGTACTTAAAAGAATTTAGAGGTGTTTTTGTTTCTGGACCAGAAAAGGGGATGCTGGCATCGGGCGAAACTGGTTGTGGTCGGCTCTTAAAAGAAGAATTCATCGTCGAGGATATTGAGGCGGTGTTAAAAGGTTTACCTTTAAAAGGCCGTAAAGTCCTTTTATGTTACGGAAGAACGGAAGAGCCCATAGACGCTATTCGTGTCATTACAAACAGGTCTTCGGGGTTGATGGGATTTTATCTTGCAAAGGCTGTCAAAGAACATGGTGGAAATTTAATTCAGGTGGTTGGTGAAACCTCGATCCCTCCTTATGGTAGAGATGAAATCATTCGAGTCAGAACTTCTGAAGAAATGTTGGAAGCAGTTCGGAAATATTTAGAGGAGGCCGATATTTTTATAATGGCTGCGGCTGTTTCTGATTATCGGTCAGAGTCTCAATATTCGGAGAAGTTGAAAAAAGGAGATCGATTAACGGTTACTTTCCTTCCAACCAGAGACATTTTGAAAACTGTTGCATCTTTAAAGCGTGAAAACCAGATCTTTGTTGGATTTGCCCTTGAAACTGATAACTTGGAAACTTACGCGAGGAAGAAATTGGAGGAGAAAAATCTGGATATTATCATTGGGAATTATGCAAGTGCTATGGCTTCCGAATTTTCCAGTGGTCTAATAATGGATAAGAGTGGGAGATTAGAAGAATTTTCGAATGAGACCAAAGAAACTCTTGCAATAAAAATTGTCGGAAAAATAATAAAAATGTTAAAATGAAAGATCCCCGTGTTTTAATCTGGAGAGAGGTTCTTGGGTTTGATAGAGTGTGGCTTCCCGATTCAAATAAAAAATTAAAACTGTTCCTCTTGGAACAACAGGCGAGCAAATGTAAAAAATGTCCTCTCTTTCGAACCCGCGAGAAATTTGTGTTTGGATGGGGAAATCCGTATTCGGGTATTATGGCTGTAGGAGAAGCTCCAGGGCCGGATGAAGACAAACTTGGGAAGCCTTTTGTAGGAAGGGCTGGTGAATTTTTAAATTATGCCCTCAAAGAAGCCGGTATAGACAGGGAAAGGGATTTGTACATTGCTAATGTTTTAAAGTGTATTCCTGTAGAACTTGCAACAGGTACAAATGGAAATCCTGTTGCACTTCTGAACAAGTATGGCAAAAAATCTTTCAGGGCTCCTAATAAAGCCGAAATTGCAGCCTGTTCAGAGTGGCTTGAATCTCAGATATCCATAATTAAACCGAGATTTATTCTTGCTATGGGAAATCCTTCAGTCAGGTATTTTCTTGGAGATAAAGTAAATATCACAGCCGTTCTGGGAACTCCAAGGAAAATCAGAGATGGAAGTATAACAGTATTTCCGGTTTTACATCCTTCGTATATAATTAGGAAGAAGAACCCTGACTTGGAGAAACTATATATCCAACAGCTCAAAAATTTCAAAGAGCTGGTTTCAGAGCTAATTCCTGATTAAAATTAGATTCCCTTAAATTCCACACGTTTTAAAGCTAACGTTGGATATAATTTGGCTGTGTTTGTAAAATTCGGCTACAAAAGTCTTGACACAATTGAAAGGTGACATTAAAATTTTACCATGCATAAAAGGAGGGTAAAAGTGAAAGTGCTCAAGTATGTAATAACAGGTATAATGGCGTTTGGGTTTATTGCAAACCCAATAGTACTCAATGCAGCCCAGTCCGAGGAAATTGCCAATGCGTGCAGACAAGCTGAATTTGATGCCCAGAGAGATGTGAATGGAACGTTGTGGCTGGGCGCGGGGTGTTTGTTTGGTCTATTAGGCGTTGGCGCTGCTTATATTTTTGAACCTTCTCCTCCCGCATCGAGATTGCTGGGTAAATCTCCAGAATATGTAGCCTCTTATACGGATTGTTACAAGGCAGCTGCAAAAAAGATCCAGACGAACAACGCAATAAAGGGTTGTGTAATTAGTGGAGTACTATACATCGCTTGGTATGTAGTGTGGATGTTGATTGGTATAGCTTCGACTTCTGCCGCTTATTAATTCCAATCTGAATTCCACTTAGCGAGGGGCCAGAATAGGCCCCTCGCTATTTAGGAGCTTAAAAATGCTTTTTCTTTTAATATTGTTTTTGTACCCCGATACTCTAATTTCTTTTGACTTTTTCCATATTCTGAAAGACAACCAAAGAACCGATTCTTCATGGGGTAAGATATTTAGTGGGGATTATTTGGTTTATATAAGTGTTGAGAAACCCATAAAGCAGGTTATTTACTTTTCCGGGGATACTATGACTGTAAATTATCCTGACTCAAAAAGAGCCTTCATGATCAAGTCAGGTATAACTTTCAATTTGCAAGGACCTGGAGGGATTTTTGGAAAGGTTGGTTACAATCTTAAAAAATCTGGATTTATGTTTTTAAAGAGGGAAGTAAATGGAATTCAAAAAATCGAGACCTGGGTTCATCCCAAGACCAAATTGAAAATTATATACACCCTTGAGGGAGAACGCATCATTGGAGTGACTTCTCTCTCAGAAAAGGGCGACACATTAATTAATGTGACTTACGCTGATTACCAAAGGGTCAAAGATAAAGATTTACCAATGACATTGAAGATAAGCACCCCAGATTACGAAGAGATATACAAACTTTCTAATCCGACGCTTGTACCTTTTAACGATTCGTTAAGGTCTTATCTTGAAGTTGGAAAAGATACAAAAATAGAGTACAAAGGGTTCGAAAAGTGAACATATTAGCTATTTTTTGGACACTTATTGCTTTTGATGTCCCAGAAATATCAAGGGGTAAAGGTAAAATTGCTCCAGAGTCAGAATACGCTTTGTATTCTAACCCTGTTAAGTTTTTAGTTTTAAAGTCCATCAGGATTTATCAGGCAACGGTTTCCAAAGTCCAGGGTGATGTTTGTAATTTTATCCCGTCTTGCTCTCACTACGGATATGAAGCTATCAGGAAATACGACCTTTTTAAGGGCATATTAATGGCTTCGGACAGAGTTCAAAGGTGCCACGGCTTTGCTTTATTTTATTCTCCAGATTATTATGGCGTTAGAGAAGATTCCATTAGAGGGACAAAAGCTTTTGATCCGGTAAAATGATAACACTTTTATTATTGATTTTTGGACAATCTATCGAGTTCGCGAGGCATTTGGAAAAAGAAGGAGACCTTTTTAGGGCAATATATGAGTACAAGAGGGTCTATTATGAGTCGAATGACCCTGCTCTAAAAGACTTGGCGGCTAACAAAATTGCATATCTGTCTATTAAAATTGGTTCTTATAATGACGCATTACGATACGCTGAACGTATTTCGGATAACGATCCTTTGAAGAAAATAAAGCTGGGTTTCCCTCATTTGTATCTTGGTAATTACGAAACTGCTGAATATTTCTGGAAAGACAACGATACCCTTCTTGCTTGGCTATATCTTAAGAGTGGGAAGTTAGATAGAGCACAATTATTGGTTTCAGATATTTCAGTTAGTAGAAAATCACCTATTCTTGGTGGTTTTTTGTCAGCTATTGTTCCGGGAACAGGTAAAATTTACGCTGGAAGGGCTTTTGATGGATTACTCTCTTTATTAATAAATGTATCAACCGGTTATTCAGCTTACCGTGCATATAGGTATGGCAGAGAGCTTGAATTTTATCTTTATTCTGGCTTGTTCTTGATCTTTTACCTTGGAGATATTTATGGTTCCTATGTGGCAGTTAACGAATACAATAGAGTTAGCCTTGAAAAAGCAGTTAAGGATTTTGAAGTCAGATTCAATATATGGAAGTACTGGTTTTAGTTGCTTTCTTTTTCACAAGTCCCGGTGATTCTCTGTTTAAAGAAGGTGATTTTTTTAATGCAATAAGTGAATACAAGAGGGAATTATATTTTGCTGCTTCCGATTCCAATTTGCTTCTCAGAAAAATTGCTCTTTGTTACGTAAAGAGGGGAATGTTCGAAGATGCCGCAAGTTATTATTCGGACATTCTTTATGAAAATTCATCGAGTGAAATTCAGATGCTTTTTGCAATATGTTTAATAAATTTGAAAAAGTATGATGAGGCTTACTTAGTAGTGGAAGATTTTACGGATAGTCTAAGTAGAATCCTGTTGTCTATAGCATCTGCATTGGGCGGAAACTATTCTGAAGCTTTCCAGATCCTTGATTCTTTGAAGTTAGAGCATCCTAAGTATTTTAGTTTGAATAAATTAACAACTCTTACTAAAATCGTACCTGGCTTAGGGCTTGTATTCCTTGGTGATTTCCCTCTATTTATCGGAACCTTAGCTTTGAACGGATTAGGAGTCTATCTGATTTACTATTATCTTAAAAGAGGTTTGCTATATGAGGCCATCTTTACAGGTTACCCAATTATTGAGAGATTCTATCTGGGCGGAATAAGAAATACAAAAGTTAAGTACCGGCTTTATTATGATAATTTTTTCAAATCTCTTTTAAAGCAACTATCGTATGAGCTTGTCAGACGGGAAGAAGCTTTTCTTTTTAACCGATAATTAGAACTGCGGAACCATCTATCTTTGAGTGTTTTATATCATCTAAAGCTCTGTTGGCAAGTTCCAAAGGATAGTCAGTCACTAAAGGAATTATAGGAATTTCAATGGCAAGTTTAATTGTTTCTTCTACATCATCTCTTGTGCTGTTAGCCGTAGATTTGATGCTCCTTTCTTCATATAGCAGACTATATGGAAAAGACGGTATATCGGTCATATGGATGCCTGCACTTACCACTGTGCCACCTTTGTCAATGTATTTTAGGCTTTCAACCAAAGCTTCTCCAACGGGTGCAAAAACTATTATTCCATCAAGTTTCTCTTTCAGCTCGTCTCCCAGTTTACCTGCCCACTTAGCCCCCATTTCCAATGCTTTTTTTCTGTGAGTTTCTGATCTTGAAAAAACGTAAACTTCTATCTTTTTATAAAGAGCTATTTGGAGTACAATATGGGCGGAAGATCCAAAGCCAACGAGTCCGAGCTTTTGCCCTTCTTCTGCACCCGTGAGCTTTAATGCTCGGTATCCTATTACGCCTCCACATAATATAGGAGCAAAGCTTTTAATGTCAACAGTCTCTGGAATTTTGTAAATGGCAGTCTTTTTTGCGATCATGTATTCTGCGTATCCGCCATTTACGTGAAATCCAGTAAAAGCGATGTTTTCACATAGGTTGCTGAGTCCTTTCTTGCAGTATTTACAGCGTCCACAGTTGTAGTGAAGCCATGGGACTCCTACAAGGTCACCTTTTTTGAATCCTTCGACTTTTTTGCCCAATTCTTCTATTTTACCTATTACCTGGTGTCCTGGAATTATTGGATATCGTGGTGGAATAATATCCCCTTCTACGATGTGTAGGTCGGTATGACAAACCCCACAAACTAATACTTTTATAAGAACTTCATCTTCTAATGGTTCCGGGATTTTCAGGTCTTTAGAAACCAACGGACTGTTTTCAATGGGGGCTGGTTTGTCCAAAACCATAGCTCTCATAGCAAATTTATCCTCCCTATTATCTCTCTTAACATCCACCTTTTTCTGAATACCCCTTGAGAAAAGTTAAAAGATGCTGGTTCAAAATTGACAAAAATATAAGGGGCAGGCTCACCAAATTTCTTCATAAGTCCCGTTCTTAATGCAAGCTTTAAATTTCCGTTTAATATGCTTATTAGGTGATCAAGAGTTAGAAGTAAACCTGTACCCGATGTGTTATCCAATGAGGCATTTACAAATTCTAAGGTTACAAAGTTCTTCTCATAAAAGAAGTGAATGATCGCATCATTACCCCAGTTGACCCTTAAAAGGGGTAACGTCAGTCTAATGTCTTCTGCGTGATCTGCTTTCTTAGAATTATAGTAATAATTAAATCCCAATTCGCCTGATAGCAATAGGTTCCGTAAAATGGGTATTTGAGTTGAATGGTATAATGAGGTGATAACCTCTTTATTTTCATAATGCAAGCCTAAGGCATAGGTTTGATAGATATCGGGATATATCTTTCCTAAGATTACTGTTGAGAGACTCCCTCGAGTTGTCGATGGAAACAGTTCACCATACACATTTGCTTGCCTCAGGTATCCATAGTTTTTAACATAAAATATATGCGCTATAGCGAACCCAGTATAATCTCTGATTCCAGAGATGGAAAATGCGATGCTAGTTGCGGGAAAGCCGTTATAATAGGTAATGAATTGACTGTTTGAAAGTTCCCTAAAATTGACCATTGCAGAGTATTCAACTAAGTTAAGTGGAGAGTGGCTTTGAAATTGAACGCCTTCAAAGGATATCTTTGATTTGTAGAGGTTTTGTCCAAAGTTAGCGTTGAAACTCACTAATGGTAAAATAAGGTCAGGGTAGAGGAGCTCTGTTAAGTAGCTTATGTTTTTGGTTTTTTCGAAGGCTACTGTGAACTCAAATTTATCACTCTGTTTGTCGTTTTCGAAAGTTAATTCGAAATCCTCGAAATCACCAACTGAAGCGGTCTTTATATATTCCCCATCAACATCCACAGTAACGTAATAAACGGTTTCTGAATCAAGGGTTGGGTAGTAGGCAAGGACAGGTTTGTCAAAAGATTTCATTTTCTTAGTTTCTAAATCAAGGTAGAATAGAGACCATTTCCCTTTATAATTGCCTGAGAATATTAGTATGTTTTCCTTTTTATCGAAATACCCAATCTGAAAGGGAAAACTGGTAATTCTTTCCAACTCTCCATCGTACAGCATGTAAATTTGATTTCCTTCTAATTCCTTGTGGGCTAAAAGGTAGAAAACTTCGCCATCCCTAAGCACCTGCTGAATTTTTAAATCATTAAATTCTTTAATTTTCTTATGTTTCCCTTCTTTAAATTCCCAGAGTGAAGATCCTTCGATTTCATCAATCACGTAAAAGATAGTATCGTTGAAAACGTCAAAGGCTCTTATTCTGCCCTCAAAAAGGTAGGTGAGTTTGCCAGAGCCGTCAATTTTTAATATTGCATTGGTAAATTTAAGGCCGAAGTAAGAAATGTTTGATTTTCCTTTGTGGATATTAGGTATTCCAAAATATATTGCTGAACCGCATACGACTGGCGGAAGGGATATGTCACCGGTGTAAATTTTTTCAATTTTCAAGAGTTGGGGATCAAAAATGCATAAGTCCGACTCATAGTAACCGAAATTCCACGAGAGCCTCTTGTAATTTGTTTTAACATAGTACAATTTTCTGCCAAAGTTTCGCAAGTACTTGATGTAATAACCACGATCAACATAAAAATTAGGCGGTAAATAAAACTCTTTGTGAAATTTCAAATCTCTTTGCCATTCTCTCCATAGTGAGCTTAATGGTCTTTTAAAAGTGAAAAGGGCTGGAATATCAATCAAAGGTATGGTGAAAGGCATTCTTCCAATGGTTGTGTAATACTTGTTTAGTCTATCTTCTCCGTAATTTTTTGCAATGAATTCTGTAAATTCTGAACCCATCAAATAAACAATTTCGCCTTGTGGGTAGTCAGCAGGATCGTGGTTGACGTACACGCCTTTTCTCAATTTGTTCCTCGCATTTAAGACCCTTAGATATGCGTCGAAATATCCCTCGTTAAGTCTTCCATCATTAGATTCAAGGTTGGACTCATTGTATACTGCAATTCCTTCGTGCATATATCCCGGTAAAAACAGCAGGTTTGGTAAATATATTTTTCCAAAAATCATCCTAAGAATACTTGCGGGAAACCCTATGTTTAAAAGCTGTGCGTGGTGGGTATATTCATGGACCGATACCGTTCGCCACCAGGATTTCATTGTGCCAAAATGGAAATCCGGTTCAGGAACATAGTTAAAAATTGAAATACTCCTTGATAAAGGATCCGAGTAGCCATTGGCGATGGTGCCAATGTCTTCAACAAAGACGAAGGGTTTTGGAGGGTTTCCACCTGTGATATTTAAGACCTTATTCTTGTAGTATTCAAGGTAGTTGCAAATTCTCAAAGCATTTATTGAGTCATCCTTTTGATAATAAACAATAAAGTTTTTGCTTTTTAGTGCATTGACAAAAAAGTTATTAATTATGAGAAGTAGTAGCAGCATTTTTAAAGCTCCCCTTTGAGTGTAGATATTCCTGCAACAGCACCCCTAAAATTATTAGGACAAGCCCGATAATCGTTGACGTGTAAATTTTTTCCTTCAAGATTAACGAAATAAAAAGCAAGGAAAGAAATGGCGCAAAATAGATAACATTACTTACTCTTGCTGTGTCCCTAATGGAGCTCAAGGCCTTTAGCCACAGGAGGAAGGTAATTCCCATCTCAAAAAGACCTACATATATACCACCCAGAATAGCTAAAGGGGAGTTTATTTTAATTGGTCTTGAGAGGAATGCGAAAATTAAAAGATATAGATTCCCGAACAAAAAGTTGTAAAAAAGTTTTGTTTCCGTTTCTCTTTTATCGGTCATATTTAGAAGCCAGTAAACCGCCCAGATAACGGTGCTTAAAAGTGCTAAGGAAACTCCCAAGGGGTTCTTAAAGGAGAGGTTTTTTACGTTACCCTGGGTTATTGTTATAAAGGCGCCAGAAAAGCTTACAAGGAGGGCAAGAAGCTTTACAGGAGTTAATCGCTTTTTAAAAAGTAGGGAGCTCAGAATGGTTAAGACTATTGGCCAAAGGTAGTTAAGAACAAGGGCTTCTTGAGCTTTTAAAATACTATAGGCGGTGAAAAGCACAATGTAGTAGAGGAAAGGGTTTAAAAGGCCAAGGATTATTGATTTTGTATTTCTCTTAAAATTCTTGATTTCATCGATGAACTTCTTTGAAGCTGTTAGCCAGAGCAAATACACAATTAGTGAGGTAACTGATGAAATTATTAGTAAACCAAATTGGTTAGTGTACCGAAGGGTCAATTTAAAAGCAGTTGCTTGCGTCGACCACAAAAGGACAGAAAGTAAAGCGTAAATCATTTATCGAAGTTAACTAATCAGGGAACAACTCCCTTTAAACGCCTATGTGGAAGCCGGGCCACTCACCTTCGTAATCTTCAAACTTCTTCGCGTAGTCCCTCTCTGCTTCTAAGAGTTTATAATGGGATAATTCCACCGTTGAGATGTAATCCAAAGTTTTTTTAACAATTTCATCGGTAAATAACTCTATCATAGATTTATAAAATTCGGATGCCTTTAATTCTGACTTCATAGCGATTTCAAGAACATCTGAAATTGGCAACTTTTCAACTTCTGGCCCTATCTCTGGAAGAGGCACGGGTGATTTTTCTGGTAACGATACCGTTTGACCAGGAAAATTTTGAATGAACATTTTTTCGAAAAATACTCTGTGTTTTTCCTCTTCTTTTGCAAGGAAGTCGAATTTATCTTTTAACACAAAGTTTGAAACACGATTTTTCATTTTTTCATAAAGTTCCTTTGACTCGATTTCGCTCTTGATTGCAGCGAGTATGATGTCTTTTAAGGTATATTTGCTGAGATCCATAATGCCTCCTTTTTAACTAAATTATAAAACGAGATTGACGTATTACTCAGCGAGTTTGTTTAAAATTAGCAACATTTCTTGAGCGTTTTTTAACATGGCGTGGTCGTTGTTGAAAAATACGTAAACCTTTTCTGGTTGGCTTTCAAGAATTTTTGACGCTACTTCTTGCAATTCATTTTCCTTATAATCGTATGAATACCAGCTTTCGCGTCCGTGCATTCTCAGATACACAATTCCATTTACGTTAAAAATCGTTCTCGGCAAATTGGGGGCATCGACAGAAACAATAGTGATGCCAAGAGTTTTTGCCCAGCTAAAAGTTTCTTCTACAAACCATGAGTCGTTTCTCGGTTCAAGTGCAAATCTTGGACCAAGGTTCGTAAAGATGGCGAAGTTTTTTATTTTATCCATAAAGTCTATTTTTAGAGAGGGAGGAAGCTGAAACAGGTAAAAATCTACACAGGCGTCAAGAGGTTCAAAGAGTTTTTTAAAATCTGACCACACTGCGAAAGATTCATCATTGAATTTCAGTAAGTGGGTTATCCTTCTATTTACTTTTACTGCCCATCTAAGCTGGTTACAGGATTTTGCCCAGCCTTTTACCTGCGATGGGAACGGAAACCTGTAAAAAGAGGCATTAAGTTCCACGGCATTTAAGTTTGAATTTTTTATATACCAATCCAAGGAATTTCCGAGGTTCCATGAATATCTCCACCCGGAAGTTCCTACAAAAATTTGCATGAGAATATTTTTAATCAAATTTTATGTAAAGTAAACCCCAAGCAATAAATTTAGAATCAGGTTCAGAAGTCCACTCTAATTACTTCCCCATATTTTTCCAGCTCAGAGAGGTTTAACTTTGTGCTGTCACCTACAACAATCAATGAAATTTCATCTGGTTTGAGGTATATCCTTGATGCCTCTTTGATATCCTCTAATTTTATTTCATTTATAGACCTTTGCATTCTAAGGAAGTAATCATCTGGGAATCCAAAAAGGTTCCTTAATGCCAGTCTCTGGACAAAAACCCAATCACTTCTTATTGAGGTAATCGTAGAATTCAGGAATGAATCTTTGGAGAACTTTAGTTCTTCCTCGGTTATTTCTCCTCTGACCATCTGATTTATTGCATCTAAAATGTGGTAGATTGAGGTATTGACAGCATCGCTGCGAGTCGCTGTAAATGAATAGAATCCACCTTTTATGTTACTCAAGATATTGAAGTATGCATATGTTTCGTATGCAAGGCCGAGTTCATTTCTTACTTTGGAAACTATTTTGGAGTTAAATCCTCCACCCAATATATCACTTAATATAAAAAGTTTGAAGACATCGTCAAAATAGCCGTTTGGGGCATCCTGCACCAGCATTACGTAACCCTGCTCAATCGGCCTCTGACAGAAGTAGACCTTTTTACCTTCCACCGGAAGTGACTTCGGGATTACAAGGACCGTGGAATCATTTAGGTCTTCGTTAAAGGTGGATCTCGAGAATTTTTCGAGCCAGTCTATGTCAAAATCACCAACTATTGAAACTGACATATTCTTTGGTTGGAAAAACTTTTTATGGATTTCCAGTAACTCCGTTCGAGTTATGTTTATTAGACGCAATGTGTCGGGAGCGATTTCGAGGGGCGTTCCCCTGTATAAGATCATAGTAGTGAGAGTGTTCAGAACCTCATCAGGGTCGTCAAGGGTTCTTCTCCAATCGTCCATTAACCTTGCCTTTTCTAAATTTAAGACACTTTCATCAATACGAGGCGCGAATAAAATTTCATAAATCAACTTTTCCACTAAGTCCCTTGCTTTCTTGTCAAAGGTGAAGGTGATGGAACAATATTCATTTTCGGAACGATGCCTTATCTGAATAGCATTATACTCAATGGAGTCAATTAGCTCTTCAGGACTAAAGCTTTTTGTCCCGCCCCTTAGCATATTTCTTAATAATAGTTCTGGAACAAGTCCATACCCCTCGGGAAGATAAGCTGCCCCGGCTTTAATAAAAATGGTTACTTCGATAATAGGGAGAGTGCTATTTTCTTTTGAGTACACTATAGTTCCAGAAGGAAGAACAGTTTTGTTTATCTCTTTACCGACTTCTGGTACCTCCCACTTAAGGGGGTTGAATTTCATTCTTTTAATTTCTTTCGCCATTTGAGATTCCCGCCCTCCACCGAAGACCAGCGAGGTAAACATCAATGTAGCAATTAAATTTTTAAACATTATTCACCTCCTAAGGTTACTATTGAGGCATTATCCTTTCTCAAGTATTTTTTGATCGCATTTATTACATCTTCTGTTTTGATGGATTCGATAATTTCAAGCTCTTTTTTATAGAATTCTGGGTCATTGAAAAGCCTAACCCCTCTCGAAATTGTAAAAGCAAAGCTTAGTGGCTCTCTTTGTCTTAACATAAAGTACATCTTGTAATTATTTTTGGCCTTCTCGAGTAGTTTTTCTTCAAGCCCCACGTTTTTAAGGGAATCTAATAGGTTAAACAGTCTGTTTTCTAAGGAATCCAGCGAATAACCAGGAACAGGATAGAGGTAAATTCCGAAAAGAGACGGCCCCTTTCCGTCCCAACTTATAGCGAAGGAGTAAGTGTTTGATGCTAATCCCTTATCCACAAGGGATTTTTTCATTATGGAAGCATCTGATTCTCCAAAGATGAAAGAGAAGATTGAAAGGGCGTAATAATCTTTATCGGGGTAGTACGGTCCTTGAAAACCAATTGCTAAAGTTGGCTTTCCGTGAGATTTTACATGAGCACGCCGTGTGCCCTCTTGAGGTGGTTCCTTTGTGTATCTTGAAATATTAAGCTTTTTGCCTTTCCAATCTCCAAAGTATTTTCTCGCTAATTTTAAGTCTTCTTCAGGTTCTACATCACCTATGAGCACAATAACGCAATTATCGGGAGTGTAGTGATTTTTGTAGTACCACATTACCTGATGAGGCTTCACATTCATTATATCGTCTTCCCATCCTATTACGGGCCATCTGAGGGGGGAAGCTTGATAAACCGTAGTCATCAATGTGTTCCAAATTTTATTGTACGGGTTATTTTCTCCCATTCTTCTTTCTTCGTTCACCACATCTCTTTCGGAGTAGAATTCCCGTAAAACCAGGTTTTTGAATCTATCAGATTCTATCTTGAACCACAACTCTTTTTTGTTTGAAGGTAGCATAATATAGTATTGAGTACTTACATTTGATGTGGATGCGTTCATCATTGCGCCGCCATGGGATTGATAAATTCGCCATATTTCCTCAGAAATAATATACTTTTTGAGCTCCTGTTTTATGCTGTCAATTTGGAAAAGTATAGTCTTTTTGCTGGAATCATCATCAATGGTTTCCAATTTCTGATAGAGTTCATCCAATTTCCGATTTAGTTTCTCTTCTTCTTTATAGTTTGTAGTTCCCAGTTTTCTTGTTCCTTTAAAAAGCATATGTTCTAAAAGGTGTGATGTGCCCGTTAGACCGGGTAATTCGTCCGCAGAACCCGTGTTAAACTGAATGAATCCAAGAAAAACAGGGAGTGTTTTGTCTTGAATGAAGACTACTCTCAAGCCGTTTTCTAAGGTATAGGTGGAAATAGGCTTTGCAGGAATTGTAAGTATTAGAAGTATCAATATAATATTCATTCAGACCTCCTTTTTGCTTTCAATTATATTGTCCATAACACGAACTATCTTTTCGCAATTTTCAATTATTTGTCGTTATAATAATTATCGACAAGGAGGGCATATGGTGAACTTCGAGGAAATTAGAAAAATCGCAGAAAGGATTGAAAAGGGCGAATTTGAAAAAATTGAACCCGCTCAACTTGCAAAAATGATTGACCACACAAACTTAAATGCGTTTGCTACTAAAGCAGACATTGAGAAACTGGTCAAAGAGGCATTGGAATATGGGTTCTTCAGCGTTTGTGTGAATCCTGTTAATGTGAAACTTGCAAAGGAATTGACTAAGGGCAGCGATGTAAAGGTTTGCTCCGTTGTTGGCTTTCCATTGGGTCAGAATACCATGGAATTGAAGATTAGAGAGGCTGAGAGGGCAGTCGAAGATGGTGCCGATGAGATAGATATGGTAATAAATATCGGAAAGTTGAAGGAAAATGATGTAGATTATGTCTCCTCAGAGATTGCTGGAATTAAGAGAATAATTGGGGATAAGATTCTGAAAGTTATAATTGAAACTTGCTATTTAGAGGATGATGAGAAGGTTTTAGCTACAAAGCTATGTGTAGAAAGTGGTGCCGATTTCGTTAAAACTTCCACAGGGTTTGGAAAGGGCGGGGCCACAGTTTATGATGTTCTAATTTTGCACAACATTGCCGCAGATAAGATCAAAGTCAAAGCTGCTGGTGGAATAAGAACTTATGAAGACGCACTGAAAATGATAAAAGCGGGAGCGTCACGCCTTGGCGCGTCACGAAGCGTCGAAATTGTGAAAGGGACCGGAAGTTCAACAGGGTCTCAGTATTGATTTGGTTAAATAAATGGGGCCGATCGAGAGGTCGGCCCCATTTTCCTTACAATTGAAATCCTTATTTCACAATAAATATCTTTCTGGTTTGCGTCATGTCTTCAGTAACGAGTCTAATGAAGTATATTCCCTTTAATAATTCTCTTCCTTTTTCGTCTGCAGTATTAAGTATAACCCTGTGTTCACCGGTGGTTTGGTATTCATTTCTAATAAGAGTATTTACAGCGCGTCCATTTGCGTCATAGAGGATTATACTGACGTGTGCGGGCTTATTTAGAGTATAGCTGAGTATCGCAGAAGATTTAATGATTGATGGCGTATCTTTCATAAAACCGAAGGAGTTGAGAGAATTCGGATTGTTTTCACTTACAGAAGTAAATCCCCAGCGGAGCTTCCATACCTCTGATGATGGAGTCCATGCACCTGAATTGTCTCCACCAACTACATAGATTTCGTTGTGTCCTTCTCTCGCGACAAGAACATCATTTCTAACAATGACCGATGGATAGTCAGAAAGAGATACCCAGTTTGTAAGTTCAACGTTATACTCGTACGCATGGGAGGTGGGGGAGTTATTCTCGTATCCTCCGACCATATAAAGGTATCTATGTCCGTCCCGCGTGAAAGTGGTTGCGCCGTTATTGAAATTTATAGCTGGAAGAGCTGGTCCTGTATTCCAGGAAATTTGCGTAGGATCCGAGGGATTAATGACGCCATAGAATAGATTTGAGTATATGGTACTTCCTGAATGTCCACCGATTATCCAGATTGTATCTCCCGTAATTGCTGCCCCACCCATCATGAAGGGAGAAATTAGGCTGGTTCCAGTTGACCACGAATTTAAGTAAGTGTCATAGATCTGTACGTCGTAAGTTGGTCCGGCCCCATCATATCCTCCGAGGAAGTAAATAAGCGAATCTCTGTATACAATCTGAGCGCCTGCGATTCTTCCTGCAGGCATACCTGTACCAGAGGACCAGGAGTCAGTTGCAACATTGTAGATAAGATTATAATTGTGAACGGCGCCATCGTAGCCCCCAAGAATATAAATATTTCCTCTTACATATGAAGCGTCAATCCAGTCTATTGCATACGGCATTGGAGTTTTTGTTGCCCATGAATTGGTCTCGGGATCGTACTGATAAGTGAAGTTCTGGTATGATGTTCCGCCCGTGTAGCCTCCAAAAGCATAAATCTTGTCTTCATCTGGGTCATATACCGTTGCGTGACACATTTCTGCCGTTGGCATATCTGCCACTCTTACCCAGTCATTCCAGTAGGAAGTGTGCACCGTCTTACTACGAGTATTATTACCAGGGTTTCCATCGTTAGTTACAGTTGCTGATGCACTTATTGTGTAATAAACATCGGAATTTGTTGAAGGTGTCCAATTCGAAGAACACGTGTAATCGAATTCTTCATTAGCTGCTAAAGGGATTGTTGCACTTTCTGTGTAAACGATCGTTCCTGAAGAGTCCACGGTCATAACAAAATCAACATTTTCGGGCTCACTTGTGTAATTCTTTATCGTTGCAGAAAGTTGAATAGGTGAGCCAGGAACTACTGCGGTGCCTGAAGGTGATGTAATTGCAAGCACACCAACGTCATGAGCCGGAAGACCTCTTAATTCAACATTATCAAAGGCAGCATACCAATCGTAGTTAGCATTTGTGTACCCGAAGAATACTTTTATAGATTCAGCACTTGCATAGGAAGATACGTCGACTGAATCCCATGCAGGTCCAGCATCGGTATTCCAGCTTCTGAGCTCTATCGGATCTTGCCAGGATCCACTGCTGAATACCTTTATTCCCACTGAGAACACTTCAGCCCCACTGAAAGAATTAAACGAGTACCCGAATTTAAGCATATGAAGCGATGGAGGTGGGACTACTGAAGGTGAATATGCGGTATCAGTTATTGGAACGGACCCGGCCTGGTCAGAATCTATCCAGAACGAGGAATCTCCAGGTTCTGGGCATGCCCAGGTTGATCTGTGTAATGCGGGTTGTACAGACCACCCAGCAGGGAAGGATTGTCCGTTTGTGTGCGTCCAACCCTGCCAACCAGTCTCAAAGTCCCAAATTATGTTTGAGGCAACTGGTGAACCGAAAAGTTGAAAGGATGACTCAATAGGATTTCCCCAGAGTGATGAAGCAGATGTCCAGTTTGTATATCCCAATAGGGGGAATCTGAGGTAACCTTCTTGCCCGTCTCCCCACCCAGGTGTGTTGGATGGCCATGAACCGTTTACTCCCCATTGAGGTGGGAAAATAAGCACAGGTTGGAATACTATCCAGTATGTCTGGCCTGCATTGGCAATAAACCCCGTGAAAGAGGCTCCATAACGATAATATCCGCCGAGGTCTGTTTCGTTGAAAGACGATACCCGTGTGGTGAAAACTGGATTTGTTTTGGGCATATTGAATCCTGTACTGTCTTCGTAAATCTTTATCCAGAAGCCAAGAATTCCACCAGGAGAACCATTCCAATAATTTCCCCACCATACAGCAGAATCAATTATCACATTACTTGTTACAAAAAAATTGTCTGCAAACTCTGCTTCGAAGGGATAAACACTGTCCCACTGAGAGGCGTAAGCTTGATAAAAACCAGAAGCACCCTGATCAAAAATCATATTCGTCTTGAATTGGGATTCGCCGGAGGATACTATTGGGTTGGTTTTCCCCTGGATTTGTAGTTCCATTGAGCCCCTCGATAAACTCGTTGGCTTTGAGGCCCTCAGTGGAACTAACCATGCTATCATTATGACAAGCATATATTTGTGCATAAAACCTCCTTTATTTTGGAATTTGTCTCCGGAGAAGATCCATAATATGGGAAAAATCACAGAGACAAATTCATTACAAAATTATACTCCTTGTTTACGTTCCTGTCAAGAATTATTAGGCTTCCTTATGAGGGTAAGGTTTGTACATTTGTTGACATAAAAAAGAGATAATCAATTTGACCGCATATGGTGGATGCTTTACTATGTAAAGTTTGGAAGGAGGTCCAATGTTAAGAACCTTACGTTATGCCCTTATTGCCATAGTCTTCTTCTCCACTCTTTATGGGGAGGGGAAGATTATGGGGAAGGTTTATGATGCCGTTACGGGAAAGGGCCTACCCCTTGCAAATGTAGTAATTCAGGGGACCAAAATAGGAACTTCCTGTGACCTCGAAGGAAACTATGTCATCCTGAGGGTTCCGCCTGGTGAATATGTTCTCGTTGCTTCAATGGTTGGATACAAACCCCAAACAGTAAAAGTCACTATAAGAGGAAATGAGACGAGAGAAGTTAATTTCTACCTAAATGAAGAAGTCTTCAAAGTCGAAGAAATCGTTGCCATTGGAGAAAAGCCTGCTATAGAAAAAGAGGTATCTTCGTCTAAAGTGGTGGTAAAAAAAGAGATGCTTGAGATAATCCCCACTGAGGATGTAAAGGACATACTTGAAAAGCAATCGGGGTTTCAAGGACAGGGAACAGATATTCATGTCAGAGGTGGTCGGTCTAATGAAGTTATGGTTCTAATTGATGGTCTTCCTATTAAAGATGTTCTTTCCGGTAGTGCCTTTGGACTTTATATTCCCACTACAGCAGTTGAAGAATTGGAGGCCCTTACTGGGGGTTTTAATGCGGAATATGGCCAAGCTATGTCTGGTGTAGTTAATATAAGTTTGAGAGAAGGTTCATCAAGGTTTACCGGGAGTATAGATTACGTGAGAGACAATTTCGGCCGTTTCAACGACGTTTTAAGAATTAAAAATAGCCAGAATAAAGATGTATTGAATATTAATTTGAGTGGTCCTGAACCAACCTCATATATTCTCAAGAATTTGTTAAAGGTCAACGTTCCCGGTAATTTGACCTATTACATCAGTTTTCACTCCTCCCTTGAAGATACTCATTTGCCCCATGCAGACAGTCTTTATTCTTCCGTTTATAAAACCTGGAAGCTTTCCCCGAGAGAGGAAAACGATTATTCTCTCCTTTCGCGAATATCCTGGAGAGTTTCTAATAACTTCCGCCTTTATTTTATGATTAATAAATCCCTTGAAATTAACCAAGGATATTTTATGTCCTCTTCCGATTATCCTTTTGCCAACGGATTCCCTTACCGTTATATTAACAATCTTCAAAATTATTTGACGTTCACCCGGGATGCTATTCAGCAAGCCATTTCCATAAATCATGCCCTTTCCCTTAAAAGTTTTTATGACCTTAAAATTTCGAGGTTTTTCACAAATCTAAGGGCAGATGTCAATGGAAAGCACTGGTCTCAGTACGTTGAAACCGTTGACACTATTCCTCAGGATTTGTTCTGGGATTATGGAGATGCACCTTATTGGCATGATCATTATGTGGAAACATGGACGGGAAAGTTTGATTTTACCAACGTTTTTTCAAAGATATGGAAGATGAAAACAGGTTTTATTTTGAATAGAAACGAATTACAGTGGCTTGATATCCACTTCCCCTGGTATGGGACTCAAAGTGGCCTGGGACTTAATTACGACCTATATAAAATTTACTCTTTTGATGGTGGTATCTATGCCCAGACTGAGATCACCTTTGCAGGAATGGTAGCAAACCTCGGAATCCGTGGAGATTTCTGGGTCCCTGGCAAATACGTAGACGATGCTGTCAAAAGGATTCTACAGCAAACTGAACTACCTCCTGCAATATATTCAGAGTACTCTAAGTATTTAAACGATAATGCAAGAATACGCGGAAGAATTGTAAAGTTCCATGTAAGCCCCCGTCTTGGTTTTGCCTACCCAATAACGGAAAATACAAAATTTTTTGCCTCATACGGCCATTTTTCTCAGATCCCGGATCTTAAATATGTTTATTCAAAACTTGGAGTGAGAGCCTCTTCTTCTTACGAACTTGTAGGGAATCCCAATCTGAGACCTACGGTAACTGTTGCCTATGAAATCGGCGTTGAACAACTTTTGAATCAGAGAAGTAAGCTTAAAGTCACTGCTTATTATAAAGATATATTCAATTATCCGACGGCAAGGAAAGTGCCAGGTATTCCTCCAAATCCATCCTTCTGGATGTATTTTAACTCTGATTACTCTCGATCTGTCGGACTTGAAGCAGATTTGACATACTATACTCCTTATCATATTTATGGATTTATCTCTCTGACTCTTTCTCAGAGCAAGGGTAGGTCATCTTCTGCTGAAGATTGGTACTGGAGAGGTAGTGTTGAAACACTGAAAGAATGGTATCTGAAATGGGATAGGCCTGTTAAGTTTTATGGTGACATTGCCTATTCTTTGAAAAAAGGGGAATACGTCAAATTTTTAAAGTTAAAAATAGACGATCTTTTGATTTCTGCAGGTCTCTCTCTGCAGTCCGGTGTAAGGTATACCCCCCAGGATACACTGGGTAATAAGGGGGAGATTAATTCTAAACTTGGGCCAATGTGGAAAAGAGCGGATTTGAAATTTGAAAAGGGGCTTTTCAGGGCAGGCAAGTTGGATTTTCGCTTCAAGTCGGAGATTAGAAATGTTTTTAATTGGAGAAATCATAGGATTATTAACCCTGTGACTGGCAGGGCTTATGAACCAGGTGATCCCATTCCTCCGAGAACAACTCCCGAAAGTATGTTAAATCCTGCAAGGTATAGTGAGCCACGGGAAATTTTTGTGGGGGTGTTAATAAGATGGTAAAAAGAATTGTTATTTTCCTTATCGTGTCAAGTGTTTCAGTTAGGGCCCTTACAATCTTTGAATTCTTAGGTGGGCAAAAGATTGGGACAACAACGATGACGTTCCTTAAGATCCCTGTGGGTGCAAAACAAGGGGCCTTAGGAGAAACGGGAGTTGCCATTGCTAACGATGCTACGTGCATATATTGGAACCCATCTTCTATTTCCTTTATTCCCTCTGCCAAAAGTACGGCTTTGTTTTCCCAAAAATGGATAGGCAATACTTACTACACCTACGGTGGAGCTGTTTTTGAATTTGATAAATTTACGAGGGCAGGAATTATGATTGGAAATCTACACTCAGGTTATATCCAGAGAACTGACGAATATCATCCCTTTGGTCTGGGAACTTATTACAGAGTATCAAGCTCTTATGCAGGGATTTCAATCTCGCGAAAGCTAATTGATAGATTCTCCTTCGGTATTAACCTAAAATATGTGAATGAGATTCTTGATAATTATAACCAATATACCTTTGCAATTGACCTTGGAACTTTTTACCTTATAGGCTACAGGGATCTGAGTCTTGGTATGTCTATCTCCAATATTGGTCCTGACCCTGTTGTTAAAAGTCCAAATCCAAACGAAACACCTTCTACCTTCTCAATCCCGGTTATTTACAGGCTTGGACTTTATGGAAGCCCTTTCGGCACCTTTTACATCTCTGCTCAAATTGAAAAAAGTACCGATAATGTTGAAATTTTCAGGATAGGTGGTGAGTATATTATTGCAGAGGTTCTGGCTTTGAGATTAGGATATAAATTAAATGCCAACTTGCCAGGTGAGTATTCGGGATTTACAGGCGGAATCGGGGTAATAAAGAGTTTTGGATTTAAGAAAGACATTCATATTGACTATGCTGTAACTTCTCTTGGATATGCTGGATTGGTTCATAAAGCGCAGATGGGGGTGAATTTCTGATGAGGTACACTAAGTTATTAGTCTTAACAATTTTGGTTTTAGTTTTGGGGTGCGGTTATAAATATCCTCTTCCCCCTGAGAACCCTGGCTCTTTACCTAATGAAGAGGATTATATTGAGGTTAAAAATACATCATGGGATATTCAAACTTTCAATGGAATAAAGGACCTTATTGTGGGAAAGGATGGATACGTCTACGTTCTGGAAGAACACGTGCTCTTAAAGCTTAACTCAAATGGAGATTTAGTGGATACTTTCTATTCTGGATTTTCCATGGCGAAGAGCGTTTCCCAGGATGCGGAAAGAAAGATTTACATTACCGACTCTTGCTTTATCTACGTTTTCGACAGAGATAAAAATCTCATCAGAGTAATTGATTTTGCAGACACACTGAAGCCACACGGGATAGATGTTGATAGTCACGAGAACATATACATAACGGAGCCAGAAATTCATACTCTTATAAAACTTGATTCCCTTGGAAACTTTGTTGAACTTATAGCCTCTTATGGGAGCGGCATTTTAAGCGTGAATAATCCTCTGGGCCTTTTTGTGAATGAAAAAATGGGCGCTGTGATAGTGGCAAGCTCAGGAAACAATTGGGTAGAAGCAATTTCTTTAACACTACCAAGAGTAAATATTGTGCACTTAGGAGGAACTACTCATGAAGGTGGAGATACAGCGGGGGTTTTCAATTATCCTACCGATGTATGGTCAGACACTCTCGGAAACATATACGTTTTGGACTATGGGAATAAGAGAATCCAGAAGTTTAGAGAAACAGGAGAGTTTGTAATGGAAGAAAGATTCGAAAGTGCGCTGGTAAGTCTCGCTACTTCAAAAGATGGCTCATATCTTTACGTAGCTTTTCCAGATAAAGTTTTAAAGATGAAAAAACCTGAACTTTCACAAAATCCAGGAGGAGAACAATGAAGAAGATTTTTTTTATTCTATTTCTCTCTTTCGGCTTATTGAGCGGAAAAATAGTCTCGTTTAAATATACATCCATAGGCAATATGAGACTTAATGTAACCAACTTTGGACTTTTCGGTACAAGTTTTTCACGCTACATAGACCCTTCTACAGGTGAACCCTATCCCTCTATGGAATATCCGAAGTTTAGTAAAATAGAAAGACTTTATAAAGGTGGTCTTTGGGTTGGTGCAATTACGCCTTTGGGCAAAACGGTGACAACAGCTGCCGTCGATGAAACCAGTGTAACTCCAGGTTCGACCCAAGGGTTTGAATTCCTGCCATCTCCAGCTGTTTCAGATACAATAATCGAAAAATCCAGTATTATAACTTCACCTTACTATTCTCCTGATGCTATATCGGAACAGGATTTTTACTGTTCTTACACAGACTACAGGGATTTTACCACCTTTCCACCTGAACATGTCCCATTGGGACTGAGAGTCTCACAGACGGTTTTAGTGTGGAGTTACCCATATATTGATGACGTAGTAATAGTTAAATTTGTACTTTACAACGACGGGTATGCTGGTGATTGGGACAGCGTTTATATAGGATTCTACGGCGAGCTTGCTTCTGGTTCCAGAGAATTTTGGGGTGACAACTTCGGGACGACGCCTTATTATCAGCACAAGCGGTTATTTTATGACCCTTCTAACTACCTTGTTTATGAAAGGAACGATGGGTATGATAACCTTGCAATAGGTTATGGAGCCTTTAAGTTTTTGGGCATGTACTATAATAACCAACGTGTAAGTTTTGATACTATGAGGGTGAGCTATAATTGGTGGACGTGGAGAGATATGAGAGGAACAGTTCCCGATACCACTCGCTATAGAATAATGTCTAATGGAGAAAGGGATCCAGATGTGGATGACAATTACGTCTACACAAGGGGCTACCCTGATCCAATTCCGTTGCTTTCCGTCGGCCCAATACCGCATGTTAATATCGGTGATTCTATAGTGTTTGTAATGGCCTTTGTGGGTGGAACGGATCTTCAGGCTTTATATGAGAATGCCTCCTGGGCTCAGAAGGCTTTTGAAGCGAATTTTATACTTCCTGCACCCCCGCCATCCCCAAATCTTGTAGCAATACCAGATAACAGAAAAGTTACTCTTTATTTTGACAATATTCCAGAGTTTGCAAGGGACCCATTTCCTCCACACCTTCGTGACTTCGAGGGTTACCGAATTTACAGAGGAACAACTTATAACATAGAAGATACTTCCTGGAAATTAGTTGCAGAGTTCGACAAGACCCCAGATGATTCCATCGCGGACGTAGACCACTCCATTGGATTCAACACTGGCCTACCAAAGAAAGAGACCCAAGGCCCATATGCAGGCTGGTACAAATTTGAGGATGTAGGGGTAAAGAATGGTTTTACCTATTACTATGCTGTCACTTCCTTTGATGTTGGTGACACCTTGCTTGGACTTCCCAGTCTTGAAAGTTCAAAATTACTCAATATGGTTAAGGTTATCCCCGGGACACCAGCAACAACCGATTCTCCTGTAGGAATCTATCCAAATCCATACAAGTTGAATTCTGTATGGGAGAAGGGGAGTGACAAAATAATAAGGTTTTACAATTTGCCCAAAAAGTGCACAATTTACATAATGAATGCAGCAGGTGATCTGGTAAAAACCATTAAGCATGAAAGTGATTATGGTGAAGAGATCTGGGACTTACTTTCTGATAAGGCTCAACCTGTTGCTACAGGTTTATATTACCTTGTTGTTAAAGATGAAGATACTGGTAACGTAAAAATCGCTAAATTTACAATTGTGAGGTGAATTATGAAGAGGTTTTTTATAATCACTATTTCAATAATTTTGGGACTTCTTGTTTCTTCATGTATTAAGAAGCCTTTCGAAAATCCCGTTGAAAACCTACCTCCTGAAACTTATTGTTTTATAGCTCATGTGGATACCGTTGATACCGTTCCTGCTAAGGTTACCCTATACTGGATGGGTAACGATCCTGATGGTGAAGTCGTCGGATTTTATTATGCAATCGATGGTAAAGACACGACATTTACAACAAGGACAAGCGAGACTTTTACCTTTAATGTTCCAAGTGGTGATACTTTTGCAAGCCACACCTTTGAGGTCTGGGCTGTGGATAATGAGGGCATGCAAGACCCAACACCTGCAAAGGTAACGATACCGGTCAGGAACACTCCACCTGTCGCCTTTTTCATACTGGATAAGTTGCCACCTGATACAACTTTGCCCGTCGCTACTTTCTACTTCGGGGCAACGGATATAGATGGTGACCAGTCAATTGTGGGTTTCCTCTATAGACTTGATTACGAACCCGATACGGTGATGCACTTTGTCACCGTCGATAGTGCTTCCGTGTTTTTAACCAATTTACACGAAGGGGAAAGGACCATTTATCTTTGGGCAATTGATGAATCTTATGCCCTTTCAGATACGGCAAGCCATACCTGGTTTGTAAAGCCCAAAGTAGGTGATATTCTTTTAATTGATGATGCAAATGATCCTCAAGCAGATCTTTTTTATCTAAATTTCCTTGAAGGTTACTATTCTGGTAACTACACAGTTTACAGAGTTGAAAATGGGCTACCTTATTCCTCTCTGGATGTTGACTATATGATAAATGGGCTCGGCTTTAATTTGATAATCTGGTACACCGCTGATCAAAGCGAGCATTTTTCGCCTACTCTCCCGTCCTTTACCCGTTATATAGACAACGGAAAAAAATTAATACTCATAAGTCCGCAGGTTCTCGATGTGCTTTTGAATCCTGCTTTTACCCCCTCACCTTTTGCGAAGAACTATCTTGGAGTTGATTCAGTTATTGCGTGGAACAAATTGCTTTTGAGAAACGAAAAACTCTATCCCGCTGAGACTGGATACGATACTTTGAGTTGCGGACTCCCAATAATTTCGCGTTTTGATGGATTTTCCCCTAATTCAAATTCAAAGATTCTTTACACTTTACCAACAATATCTTCCAGATGGTCCGGGAACCCTCCAGTTATAATTGCCTATCCATCTTCCACTCCTAAGGTAATCTTTTCATCGATACAATATCACGCATTGAACGGACTTGGAAACGCATATGACGTGCTCTACAGAATAATTAGAGAAGAACTCGATTATGCAGAGAATAGATGATCACGGCTTCGCTGTTTGGAAGTTTTTGAGCAAAGCATTAAAAAATAAAGAGTTAAACTGTTTAGGTCATCTTTTGATCGTAGGCGGATAAATCGTAGTTATATTGTGTAATTTATAATTTAAAGGGGAGGTGTTTATGCGGGTCAAAAGTATAGTGGCGGTGCTAATTCTGGGCATTTCAATTTTGGGTGCCCAAGTGGATACAACGATATACGCCATCCAATATGAAAGGGACGCGGACCAGAATTCCCTGTGGGTAGGGCAAACCGTAACCGTAAGAGGTATCATCACTGCACTCACGGGTGTAACCGGTTCCAGAAATATCTTCGTTGAGATGAATCCAGGTGGCCCATGGAGAGGAATAATGATTTATTTCCCTTCCAGTCTTGGGACACTTCCAGAGATGAATATCGGGGATAGCGTGGTTCTAACAGGCGGAGTCTTGGAATATTACGGAAATACAGAAATACAGATTAATGCACTTTCAGACTTCCAGATTGTTGCAACGGGACTTACTCCACCCTCTCCATCTCTTATCACTTGTGCCCATCTGGATACTACGGAGACTTCTGAATTTCCCGTTGACTCAGCAGAGGCCTATGAAGGTGTCTTAGTAAGAATTGAAAATGCTTACGTATCAAGGATTGGGCTCGGGTCAAACAATGAGTTTGAGATAACTGATGGGACCGGTTTTGTGATAGTAAGGAATAACTACTCTTACACGCCAAGCCTTGGTGATGCAATGAATATTCAAGGAATAGTGGAAGAGAGAACGCTGGGCGGGATAAGGTATTACATGCTTAGGCCAAGGTCTATTGAAGATTACGAGTTTCTACTTCCCGGTGTTGCAGACATTTACTCTATTGATCGAAACAAGGTGATGATCAACTTCAAGACACCAATGGATCCAGCAACGGCAGAAGATCCTTCTAAATACATAATCGTTGATAGCAGTTCTGGTTCTTCACTTAACGTATTATCCGCTGCGGTTTCAGCAGAAGATAATCATTATGTAACTCTCACAACCGCTGAAATGACGGATGCTTTAAAATATAAATTTTACACCCAGGGCCTTACTGATGTTTACGGGCAAGTAATAACTGATACTGCTTATTTTTACGGTGGCTTTACTCCAATTACTTTAATTCAGTCTGATACAATCCCTGATGACGCCGCCAACGGTTTCAGGAGCAATTGGGACGGAAGAACGGTGACAATCACGGGAATAATTACTGGGTGGAAGGATAAATTTAGTTATCCGTTTTTCTTTGTACAACAAGGTGAAGGACCATGGACAGGGATACATGGTTGGGATCCAGGAAATGTTATCCCTACAAGTGCTATGCAAGAAGGCGATTCAGTAATCATTGTTGGTGATGTTGCTGAATATGGTACCAATGCAATAACTGAACTCACAAACATCAGGTATTACAGAGTTGTAAGCAGTGGTCACACGGTAAACCCTGTTACGGTGCCTTTAACCGATCTCAGAAATGAAGCCGGTGCAATTTCTGAACAATGGGAACATGTTCTCGTGTCTGTCGAACCACCTGTATTTGTTTATGATGTTGGTACAGGAGGTGATTGGAGAGTATATACCTACATAGAACCTGATACCTTTGTTTTAAATGTTGAGGGTGATTACGCCATCGGTTACAGTTGGAGACCGACAGAACTACACCAGCAGATAGATATGCTCGTCGGCCTCTTGAGATATAGAGGAACTCTCTATCCAAGAACCGATGCAGATATTGTCCCATCAAGCGTTAAAGAAAATGGAATAGTTTCTCTGAAAACCTCTATTGCAAAGAGGAATCTTGAGTTCACCATTCCAGCTAATGCCAATGCGGTGAGAGCGGAGCTTTACAATATTGAAGGAAGGAAAATTATGACGCTTTTCGAAGGTAAGGGTAAAAGCGAAGTTGTGAGGATTGATGTTTCTAACGTAAGACCGGGAGCATACTTCTTGGTGGTTAACACTGACGGAAAGGTAAGTGCGCAAAAGGTTGTTATTGTGAAGTGAATTAAGGCCGAGACTTTTGCTTCCACTGCGCGCCCCTTCGG
>Ga0071330_1063342_pt1 | contig 72657 bp, 59 predicted proteins | sample GBScel77sediment_FD_63802 | JGI IMG/M metagenome (GOLD analysis project Ga0071330, IMG submission 63802) | Hot spring sediment microbial communities from Great Boiling Spring, Nevada - Cellulolytic enrichment Sediment 77C v2 (version 2) | ecosystem: Environmental > Aquatic > Thermal springs >...
TGTAGGTGTAAGTGGTAGTACCGGTGCGTGCGTCGGTCACTTGCCATTGTCGGCCGTGTGCGTCATAGGTGTAGGAGGTCTTGCTGACCTGTTGGCCGGTAGCGTCGTAGCGAGTGACTGACTTTAGCCGGCCGTACTCGTAGAGGCTGATGGTGTAGGAATTGTCTGGTGCGATGGTTGTGACAGTGCGGGTGCCGCCGCTGCCGTAAGTGGTTTGTGTCTGCGTGGTGACGGCCCGACCGTTGTCCCAAGTGGTGTGCCAGGTCTTCAGACCGTCGGTTGAAGTTTCAACGCTGCTGACCAAGGTGCCTTGGGTCTGGCCGTCCAGCCAGACGTAAGTGTCGGTGCGGATCCGATCCGGTTTACCGTTCGATGCAGGAACCACTGTTCGGACTGTGCGGGTGATACGGTCTGGGCCGGACTTCAGGGTGTCAAATGCCCCCAGCAACTGGTCATACGAAGTGATGTTGCGCGCGGTATCGCTTATGGCGGTGATGGTGTACTCCAGTTCGGCCTTGGCGTTGTAGATGTAGAGTTTGGTTACGCCGTCTGGGTCAACTTCTTTCCATAGCTGGCCTTTTGAATTGTAGAAGTATCGGTGTGTTGGGTTATCTGATTCGTCACTGGGTGTGGCATCGGCGTAAACAATCTTGATGGTACGACCGAGTCCATCGTAGTAAGTCTTGGTCCATTCGGTGGTTTCGGAACCATCGGTATTGAGTTTGATCTCCTTGGTATATTCGCGCCAACTCCCTGTGAGCGGGTCTTGTTCAACGCCGTACTCGTACTTGACTGGGAATACCGCAGTACCGGTAACACGTTTAAGTCGCCCATCGCGGTAGTATTCTTCGATGCGGGTACCGCCGTCCGGGTATGTGGTCGTGCGGATTAAGCCTCCGGTCTGTGGATTGGTGGTTTCGGCATAGGCGGTCACACCGCCAAGTGCATTGGTTTCAGCCACAAGCCGTCCGGCAAGATCGTACAAGGCCCGGTGTGTTGTGACCTGTGACCCACCAGCAAGCCGGTCTGTCCGCAGTACCCGCCCGGCCGCATCCAGCACATTTGTGTAGGTGATAACATTTGCCCCGTAAACCTTCCTATAGCCAGTCTGACGCCCTGCTGCATCATAAAGGTATTGGGTCAGCACCCCATCCCGATCAGTTGTTGACTCGACCGTGCCGCAGCAGGTCGAATAGTATGTGTCTTCGTATGTGCCGTCCAGGTGAGTGACGCGGCGCGGCCGGCCGAATTCGTCGAAGTTGCTGTACATATCTCGAGAAAGCACCACGCCTGTGGCAATGTCCCTTGTTTCGACCAACAAATACCAACCAGAGTTTGTAATTACTGAATATGTGATCGTCCCATCTATCACAGTAGTATAGGTAGGATCAGGAGTCCCGTGAGCAACGATATTAGTCCATAGTGTGCCTGTTGCATTGGTTGCATAGCTATAAGTAGTCAAAGTCTTGTCCGGATGAACAACGAGTTTGAGCATGAACTGATAAGGGCCGTCCTGGTAATATTTGTTTGTTGTAAAGAGGTTGTTGGGATCATCCCATTGGGCTTGGGGATCTAAACACTGGACATCAATCCTGGTGAATGGCGACGGGAACAATGTGTATCGGCAAGACACAGGATGCCATTGCAGATATTCTATGACTTTTCTAGGCACATGCGGATTGATTGTTCCATCATCCCCATAACCAGGTCCATACATATACACTGTCGTGCGGCTGCCCCAACCTCCTGGCTCCTCGTCTCCAAATCCACGGAATTCGTAAACTGGGAGGCCATTCGTATTATAAGAGTGATAGTAAACCCACGAGCCATCGGGGTAGATAACACTTTGAAGGAGGATTTTGCCTGTGACTCCAAATGTCCCAGGCAAGTAGTACGAATATACAGTAACCTGTGGGTTAGAGTCTGATCCAACTTCTTCCCGGACTAATACCTCATCATACTGAAAGCTTCTGAAAAGCCGTTTTATGCGAAGGGCCTCCTGGCCACCCACCCTGCGCCATGTAATGACTTCTTGCCTACCATCGATCGTATTAGTAGACACTCGTTCTATCTCATTTGCATTCCAAATTCTCAGCGTCCACTTCCCAGACTCGGGCCAATAGAAGTAGTTCCACTCTCTGACAGACGTTGAGGATCGGATTTCGGAAATCCGCAGCTGATTGGTGGCTGGGGGATTTGGATTTTCCACGCGCCAAATAACAAATGGATTTGGATCGATTATTGGGTAAACACCTCCAACCTTTGCAGTGCCGACCTGATCCGGTTTATAAAAACGGATTTCATATCCATTTGGCACGACCACAATATCGGCCAAGGCTTGTGGAGCTTTTACTTGGCGTAAAACAAGGGTAGTATTTACTTGGAGATTGGTCTTCTCCACCTCATTTGCAGAGAGGTAATAATTGGTCACTTGCGTAGCACCTACATTAAAAATGTATTGGTTTGTTACTAGTTGGGCCTCTCTTACGCGCAGGTAGTTTGTGGTGGGGAACTCAGCTTTAATCACTTCCACATTCGGAGTCTGTGCTCCAACCCATGTAAGGTGGATAGGGGTAAACAAATCCGACACAAAAATGGAACTCCTAAGAGTGAGCTTACCAGCACTCATCCTTGGGCCAGCAGCACCCATTGAAACCTCCATCCAAATACCAGGTGCAGTATCTGCATTGCCCGTACAACCACCTCCATCTAATTGACACCCGAGGGACCCTCCCACCGTGCCAGTTCCTGGTGCTGCTGGTCCGCCCCCACTGCTATCACCCGGCTCAAAGATTTCCCTAATTTTGATCGAATTGTAATCCACCGATTTGTAACATTGCTCTTTAGGCACATCTAACTCTTCCTGCACAAACGGCGGATTATTGGGATCGCCAGTACCTCTTACCTGTGCAACCTTTGACTCGCGTCGGGAGGGCGTCCCATCCGGGTATGTAGTCACTTCATCCCATTGCACCTCATAAGTGACGTCTTTCTCTGTGTCTAACAGCACAATCCGGTACTGCATTCTCCCTCCTGCGCCATACACTGTAATCCCGTGGCTATCCTCAACAGGATATACAATCCAGTATGCAACACCACTACCGGGAGTCCATTCTGTTGGATACGGTGGCATTATCTGGAGTAAATCCTCCCGCAACATGGCGTCAGTATACTCATAGTCATATCGAACTACATCTGAACCCACCAGATATCCAAACTCGTCCCCCAGGGCGCCACCACTCCAAGCATAGGCGGCTCCACAGTCCGAATCCAAAAATATCACCGGAAATGAGGAGGCAATTTCATACAACCACGCTAACTCCGAACCGGCCTCATAGTAATTTCCTTGTACTGTGACATTATTAGTTCCACCGCATAAAGAATTATCTTCCCACCTTTGCGAACCGCTATACCCGTTTGCAGCTATTTGCTCCTCACCACGCGATGTCAAACATCCATCCGTTCTTGAATAAACGGTTTCGGAATCGTACCTGCAACTCCCATTTTGCTCATAAATATCCTGGTATACCGATTGAGAGGTATAGGTCCGTCTCAAAAACCTCCTCGTGATATTAGTACCACAAGCTTCAGGAAACCCCCACTTAATTTTGTTTGTTGATGTTGTCCGGCTGAGTAACACGAAATTATTCAATGGGCAGCTTTGACCTAATACGAGTTCGGCCTGGGAAAAAACACCCGCAAGAAAAACTACCAAAGGTATCAGCCTCTTTTCCATTTTCCAATAGTAGCTGGTTTTCATAACTGACTCCTCTTAACTTGGGGCTTTTTACTTCAATGGTGTGAACACAACCAACCCATTAGCTGGGCTGAGTCCGTTGGCCGAATTGTAAACAAGCCAGGAGGTAAAATCGTCTGCTCCACTACCATTGCCGTTAGTATCTTCCAAGTAATCCGGTAGGCCGTCGCCGTCGGTGTCAATTGAGTTGCCATTTGCATCCACCGCCACATAGTGGTAACCAATGTCAACCACCGAGTTGGTTTCTTTGAGTTGGCTCGTGCGAGTGGTGAAGTGGTACAGGCCAACTTGGTCGGCAGTACGACTGCCGGCGTCAATCAACGGGCTGTTGGGCGGCAGGTAAAAGTTGCCCAAAGGCCCACTCTGCCAGTTGAAATTCACCACGCGCACGTTGTGTGCACCACCAATCTGGAATGGATTGCTCGCGTTGGTGTAGGCGTTAAAGTCAAAATCCGTCACATTTGGATCCGACCCATATGGATCGCCAGAAACTTTGAACTCCGTGCCGTCGAATGCACAGTCGCGCACCGAAAATAATGTCGGCCCCACCCACCTCTGCATTAACAACTGGCCACCATAAACTGTGCAGTTGCGCATAATAAATGCGCTTGAATAATTTCCGTTTTCGATTCCCACTGTAGCCGGACGCCACATTAGACAGTTGGTGTAGTATATGTAATTTGCGTAGGCATGGAGATTACCACCCCAAAATTCACTGTGCAGTACCTCGGCTCGCAATGAACCCCAGTCATCAGCAAAATATCCATTAAACTTTTCGCTCGCCATAGCTGAACACCGTAAGAAACGCGCCCGGACAGTAGGAATATTTACGTCGGTCCAACTACAAATTCCCGCCTGACCGTACCCGCCAGTTCGATCTTGTTCTTGAACAGTGTTAAGCCGCACCCACCAAACTGGGCTTGTCGCCGTACCCTCAAATGACACCGTTACACCCGCATTCATCCGGATCCCGAATCCCGCATGGTACCACCCGGAAGAGGTGCGAAACCAACCTACAATCGTACCCGGGGTAAAGGTGATATTCGAATACGCGTGGCACCCGCCAAATGCATAGTCCAACGGGTCGTAGTGATAGCCCAAGTCCGGTACGTCAGTATCACGCTGTGCCTGCGGACTGAACACCATCGCTTCGGTAAAGGTCACATTTGTAAAGGCAATTGGCGGGTATGTGGTTTTCTTGCGCAGCTCGGCCAACAGGTTTGTGCTGATGTTTGTCGTGCCAACGTTGCGGAACCCGGCCCCGTCAACCAGGTAATAGCTTCCCCCACCAACAGTCTGAAATGGATACACAGGACTGATAAACCGGTTTTCACCAAATTGCGGACTGTTGTAAAACCCGTTGTGGCTGCCAAAGCCTGAAGTACCCAGATTAGTCACATTGGCAAAAATGCAGTTGGTGGCAACGAAGTAGGCGCCTCCTCCAACAAGATAGCTACTCCGATCAAACGTCACGTTCACTGCTCGGGGATAGCAGCCCGAACCATATAGAATGATGGCATATTGCACATCGCTAAATAAGGCGTTTTCTATTGTCGGATAACCACTGCCCAGAAATACCAAACCATAACCACAATTGACGAATTGCGCGTTGGAAATAGCACCGCCAGCGCCATAAATTACCGCTGCCGTTCCAGCATATGCCACGCGAATATGGGACAGAGTTGGGGATATCGAAGATGGGAAACTCAAAGCTACAAAGCTTGAACGGACAGGATTACCGGTCGAATCACTTGTTGGCTCGCCCACTGAGTCGTCATCTTTCGCGGTCAGCACGGCCGGGCGGTAGGGCGCCGTGGCGCACTTGAGCGCGCCATAAATCGTCAGGCACGCACTGTTGGTGTATTTGAGTACCGTGCCGCCCTCCAATATGTTCGTGCCGTACAGATAAACCGGCCCTCTAATGTAGTATGTTGTGTCTCCCTTGAAGGTGTAATTCGTCTGGCTGCTGTTGAGAGTGATGTAGTCCAAGACCAAAGCCCAGCTCGGCAAGGACACCGACCCTGCGCTTGCAAGCTGCATAGGTTTTGACCCGCTGTCAGCCTGCTGACCCCGCTCAGGTAACACAGGCAGGCTCAAGACAAGTTGGGCGGTGGAAACGGGCTTGGCCTTTGCAATCGGCGCAGTTGTCTGCGGCAGGTTCTCAAGCTCCTCTGCCACAGCATCCACCGGCACTTCCTCGACCAAGAACCGCCGCCCCTCAAGCTCGAGCCATTGTTTGCCCACAGGTACACCGCGTACGGGCTGGAGCGCCTCAAGCGCAGCAGCTTCACCCGTCGGCCGGCTCGGTCCCGCACTTGCGGGAACCCTACCTTCACCCAATGTAAATGCCTTGCCAGCACCAACCTGCATCGCACCAAAGTCAAGTGTCTCATCAGCAACCGCGTGGCCTTTGGTTGCCTGAATCACACGCCGGCTTTTCCGTACCTGCGGCGCTTGCACAAACTCAGTCCAGACCTGCAACCGTGTCGTGGCCGGGTCCAACCCATACGCCTCAGGCCCAAGCGGTCGTTCGTGCAAGATTATGTCCTGCTCAAATCCAGCTCGTGTGTATGTGTACCGCACATCCGCCCGCAACCCCTCGAATGCATCCGCATAAAGCACCTGGTTCGGCTCAACAATCACACCGGTGCAGTCCTTGACCTCAGCAATCAACACGTTCTTGCCACTGGCGGTGTCGAAGTAACTTAACCCGAGCACATGACTGCGCAGTCGGTTGCCGTCGGGCAGTTCCATGTCAATTGCGCCCAGCGTGGCCAGGTTGTAAGCAAAGATCACCTTGTGCTGACCATGCCGCGCAACTGCACCGCCCGGGTAAGCTTCAATCAAGTCCTGTGACTCTTTCCATTGGCCGTCTGACCAATAATGCAAGCCAGTGGCAAGCTCGACGTAGCGATGCGGGCGTGGTATTTGCCGACCGTCCGGGGCAGGTTCATACTCAATCCGTTCCCACACACGATGATGCGGCCCGCGCTCGACTACCGAATACGTGTCCGCACTGCCAATACTTGGAGCCGGGCCATGCCGTGTGTTTGGGCCTTGCGCACCTGCAACTAATACGGCACACGCAATCAGTGTCACAACCAAGATGATTCGTTTCATAACCAGTTTTCGAGCTTAAGGGTTAAGGTTGGGCCAGGCGACCTTGATCCCACAGTTGCGGGACAAAAACGTTCTGCGCAGGCAGACGTAAGCCACCTGTGTGCAAGACTGTGGGGCCGGAATCCAGCAAGGACAAACCACTCACGGATAATGTAGGATCCCGCACAGACAAATGATCTCTGTGGGATGCCCTCAAACTGCCTAGGTGGCCCCTCCAAGTAAATGGTTGCTTTTGCCTGGCGGTCCATTTGTCAAAGCCAGCCTTTGAACAACCTGAACCGTATCGGGCCCGCTCAACTCCCCGGCGTATACTCACCAAGTACGCTTTGCCCCAAAAACAAATACAAACCAACCCAATGTCAAGCATTCTTTTGAAAAAATTTTTGCGCACGTCTCGACCGCAAAAACTTCTTGCAGATCAGCGGCTTAGCGCGGGTGAGAACATTTGACAGTTTGTGCAAAAGAATGGGCACGGAATTTGGTTTGTGCCGGCGTGTGCCCGTCCACGGGCGCAGGTCCATGAGTGCCGGATGCCGGTGGCTTGGAGGGTTGGGTTCCACCCCGACCCGGCAACGGCGTGTCGGGCGTGCCTCCAATTATGGGATCGGACGGCGTGGAAGCCGTCCCTCCAAGGGCATTAACGATGGAGGGTCGGGTTCCACCCCGACCAATTTCGGACGACGTGGAAGTCGTCCCTCCAAGGGTAACGAAATCGATGCTTGGGCCCAGCATTCCAAAACCGCTTGGCCAATACCGCACCAAGGACGCAGAATAAGGCCGGGCGCGCAGTCCACTACGCCCCGGGGTTGGTTATGCAGACATGCCCCTTCCAGGTTTAAATCTTGTTTCTCCGCGCTCTCACGAGCACGGCTACGAGGTACGACGGCGCGCGCCCGACCACGGGCGCAGGTCCATGAGTGCCGGATGCCAAACGGCCTTGAGGGTCGAGTTCAACCTCGACCGATAACAGGTTTTCCCATTGGACACACCTAACCGCAGAACACCGTAGAGTAGAGAGGTGCCCAGAACGGGGTTAAACAGACCGTAGTTGTCTGTCCCCGCCGGGCACCTCTCCCTCGTCGAACCGGACATGGAGATTTCACACAGCCGACTCTCGCCACAGTCGCCTCTTCCACAAAGCATTCACAACGTAACCAGTCCAAGTTGGCGCAAATGAGCATACAGGCTGACCCATCCCGGGCTCACCAGCCCCGTTGACTGCGACGTTGCAGATGTCGCCCCAACCGATACCGCACAAAGTGATTGAGCTGCCAAAAGGCCTTGCGCGGATAGCCCAACCGGAAATAGTTGGACTATCCCCGAAGATGCCGATTGACCCGCCCAATCAGCTCCCGCATCGGCGTATGACTCTGGTGCCGGTTGATCAGCGCCCACATCGCGTCCCGTTCCCGCGCCATCGCTTTGCGCGAGGGCACCAGGTTCCAGTAGCGCTGGGGCCGACCGTATAGATCCCGATCATACCGAAAGGTGTAACCCATAAAATCTAGGAGCCCGTCGGACTTTTTTGGGAAGGTTTGCGTGGTTTGAACAAGAGCGTAGCCGGGATGGTCAATCAAGCAAAATGGCTCAACGTTTCAAAAACATCGACCGCAATACACCCTTGCTGCTGCCCCTAGACCTGCGCGACTGGGTGGCTGAGGATGATCTGGTCCACTTCGTCATCCACGCTGTGGAGCGGCTGCCGCTGTCAGCCTTCGCCGTCAACCACAAGGGCTGTGGGGATGAACAGTATCCGCCCCATATGATGTTGGCGTTGCTGATCTACTGCTATGCCAACGGCATCTTCAGTTCCCGGCGCATTGAGCGGGCCACCTACCGGGATATTGCCGTGCGCTACCTGACCGGCAACACCCATCCGGATCATGACACCATCTGCACCTTTCGGCGCAACAACCAGCAGGCCATTGCGGCAGCGTTTGTGGAGGTGCTGGAGCTGGCCCGCGAACTGAAGCTGCTGAAACTGGGCATTGTGAGCCTGGACGGGACCCTCATTCGAGCCAATGCCTCCAAGGACAAGAACGTCACCTACCAACGGGCCCAGCAACTGCGCACCCAGTTGCAGCAGGAGGTCAATGCCTTGCTGCAACAGGCTGAGCAGGCGGATCAAGCCGATGAGGATCCGCAGAAACTGCCTGAGGAGATTGCGCGGCGGCAAGCGCTGCTGAAGAAGATGGACGAAGCCTGTGCGCGGTTGGAAGCGCGGGCCAAGGCGCGGGCCGAGGCTGAGCGAGCCGAATGCCGACGCCAACTGGGCCAAGGCCAGGCACGGCAGGGTAACGCTCAAAGTGCGGACTTCAAGCCGCCGCCGGGCAGGCCGGCGCCTGAGGAGCAGATCAACTTGACGGACCCGGACGCGCGGCTGATACGCAAGAGCCAGCGTGAGGGCTATAGCCAGAGTTACAACGCGCAGGTAGTGGTGGATGCCGAAGGCAGTCAGTTGATTGTGGGGCACCGGGTGAGCGACAGCGCTAGCGACGCGGGTCAGTTGGAGCTGGATTTGGAGAGCATCCTACAAGAGCTGGGCCAGCCCACGGCGGTGCTGGCCGACTGCGGGTATGCGGACAAGGAAGACTTTCGGCGGCTGCAGCGGGAGCGACCGGAGCTGGAGCTGTATGTGAGTGTGTATCGGGAAGAGGCGCACGTTCAACGGCGCTACGACTACCGACCGCTGGACAAGATCAAGAGCCCCAAGCGGCCCAGGGACCCGGTGTTGGTGGCGATGGCCGACAAGCTGAAGACTCCTGAGGGTAGAGCGCTTTACCGGAGACGGGGCTGCACGGTGGAGCCGGTGATTGGGGTGATCAAGGCGGTGCTGGGGTTTCGGCAATTTCTGCTGCGGGGATTGAAGAAAGTCAGTGGGGAATGGGCTTTGGTGTGCCTGGCGTACAACTTGAGGCGGCTGCATCGGCTGGGGGCGTGGCTGGGCCTGGCTGCGGCGGGCTGAAGCAGCGGGAGGTGGAGTTCAAACTGGGCACTTTGCCCGCCGAGCGGTGCGGTGGGGCACCCAATCCTGCCGCTGGGTGCTGCTGCGGGTTCGCCCCGAGGGAGGTTACTTCCAGCATCTGCATCGCTGAGCATCCAACTTCACTGGAGAATTGGGCTAAGCCCGACAGGCTCCGAAGCGGTTTGGTTCCACTCGCCACATGCTTTTGCAATTCCTTTTCCAACGCTATTACGTAGCTTCTGGCTGCCGAGGCAATTGCACGTTCGATCGCGGCCATGACTGCGTCCTCTTGATGCTTGGTTATTCCGCAGACCACATCAACCGATGTGATCCATTGGTAACCGCTGCCTTTTGCCGCATTGATCGCGTCCCGATAATTGACCGCAAGCTTGTTAGCCAGTTTGAGTTCCTTATTACTCCAAGGCTCAACGTCAAACAAGAATGTGGCTGTGCTTAAATTGATTCTATAGCGTGTTCCGTCAGGAAACACATGTTCATCCCACATCGTCGCGTAAAAAGGTGCCTCAACTACTCGGTTCAATTGGCCGCCTGATGGGGAGGAAGTGGATGGCTCGGAAACTGACTGCGGCCATAATGAGTGAACACCAAGAAAGATTACACCCAGCCCAAACACAATAACAGTACAAGTCCGATTCGGCACTTTCATAATAAAACATCGCCTCCGAGAACCTCGCATGTTTTGGCATTAATCCATATCTCCAAACCGTACTGAACTTCTGGCTGCTTCGGCGCCGGGATCACCCAAGCCAGCCTGCGAATCGCTGGCCCTTTAACGCTAGCCCCAAAGAAATCATTCGGGCGAACGACCGCTAGCTTCGCCTCGCCTACCTGTACAACGCCAGCTATGCCGAACCGCCGCGTCAGGTGCATAATGGCGGCGCCTTTGGCTTGCTGCACCTGAATCTGGATGTCCCAATCTGTCGGAGCCTCACCCCAGACCTTACGGAACGCAATCAATTCACCATCTATAGCATCGTACACAAGCCTTACCATATCGTGCTTGAATTCGCAACCTTGTTCACAGCGCAGCCAACCAAACTCTGCGAGGCCCCGCTTCGACAATGCCGAGAGTTGTACTATCCGGCGAACGGTAAGTCGCAGCATGTTGGTCGAAATCCCAAGCCTCTCTAAGTCACGTGACGCCAACCGACTCAACGCATCCATTGACTGGTTGGTTGGACCCAATAATGGCTTTGGGAATAAGCCGCGTATAGCAGAGAAAAACATAACTTCACAGCGCCCAGTGTCCACCCCAAACTCAAACACCCGACCAGCACCAGCCATCGAGGGCCTTTTCGAAAAGTAGATGTGTACTCCTGCCAGATCGGAAGATCTGCGATGCTCAGCCAACTCTAAGGGCAGTGAGAGAAGATCTGCACGAACCATGAAACAGAAATTGCTGATGATTAGATAATCCCCCTGCAGCAATGAGGCCGTCTCAGATTGCTGGGCCGTTACCGCCAAACAACACAGTAACCAAAGCAAGCTAACCACCGGTCGCCCCATAAACATTATTAGCTGACTTTGCCAACCGACCTAAGTCCAACGGTGTTCAAGTTAAAATTACCAGCCCCAGAACAGGTCCGGTAGTGTTGTATCAGGATCGCCAACGATGACAGGTTCCCCGCCAAACCAAGAGGAGGCGGCCCAAGCATAGGTAACAGCTTCTTGGACTGTCATCTGATCATGCAACGCGCCCCACAAATACCGGTCAAAAGCGTAAAGGCCGGTCATCGTCGGATAGATTTTGCCCCGCCAGCCCAGATACGCTCGTCCATAAGTCATCGGTGTGGTGAAAATGCCAAAGCCAGCAGCCAAATCATTGTTGCCATCGGCATCAGTACCATCGCCGCTTTGGCAGCAGTTCACCTGGACAAACAGGAAACCTCCATGGGTGTGTTTTTCCCAAGCTTGGCTGATCTGGTAGGCTCCTATGGAATTGTCATCTACATCCACAAAGATCGTGGTGTGGGCTTCTGGAGAGTAAGCCCCGTGGGCAATGACATAAACAACATTGTCGGATGAGATTCGGAATAGGAATTCGCCTTCTGTGAAATGATTCACAATGTAGCCATCATAACCCAACAATGTGCACCACAGCTGGACTTCGTACAAATAGACTTCGGGGTCGGGCATGAATGTCCATGGCGCCAAACCTAAATAAGCGAAGAAATAAGTTGCGAGCCAGACTGCCAAATGGTTAAGGACGTAGGAGTTATAAGCGTGGTAATTCACGTTGTTCCAATTCGGAGCGCGTTTGGCTACCCACATTTGGCGCCACTGCGTTTCTTGATCCTGGGACACCTGCTGGCCGCCCGGGGAGGTAGCGCACGCACTTAAGCTGTACTCGTAAATGCCCATAGGGACAATGAAACCATTGTCATCCGTACCATCCCAACTGGTGGCGACTGACGTGCCAGAACCCGTAATCTGGCGGATGATATCGGTGCTACCACGCCTGCGAATGCGCAATGTCCAGTTCGCATTCTCAGACAAGTTCGCAGTAAAACCAATCGTATCGTCTTGGCCATCGCCATTTGGGGTAAAAGCAGGGGTTGTAGCGGACGTAACGAAGCTAAACTGTTGGATAAGATTGTTGGTAACGATATTAACTTGTGGAGAAATGGCCTCATTATCGTCGATGTCGTAAGTTCGAACCACCAAGCGCATGCGCCCCGTTGTTCAGTTTCGTCGTATCAACAGCAAACTGAGATAGCTGGTCACCTAAAAGACGCGCGTGAATCATGCCGTCAATATATAAAACGGCCGAAACTGTGCGAACGTCGTCAACAGCAAGAGCGTTCACAAATAATTGTCCTCTTACGGTAGTACCCAAGGTTGGCGAGATGATGACCACCGCTGGGGTGCTAGTACTCTCTTGAACGCTGATGAAGACGGTCGCCGACATTGAATCTCCGTGCCCGTCATTCACCTTGAATGCAAAGCTGTCATAACCAGTGTAATCTTGGGCCGGAGAGTAAATGATGTGTGGGGCTGTTCCGCTCAATATTCCGTGAGCAGGCTGAACGACGACCGCAAATGTCAAGGGATTGCCTTCATAATCGGAAGCTGTGAGGGTTACATTGTGTGGCACGTTCTTTGCGACTGCGACCAATTGCGGGTAGGCGACCGGTGCTCTGTTCAAAGGATCAGAACCATTCTGCAATTCAATCCAATTGGCAATGCTGTCGCCGTCAAAATCCTCGTCCCCATCGTTTATCCCGTCACCGTCGGTGTCGGCAACGGAAGGATTTGTGCCGAAAATGTATTCTTGCAGACTGGTCAGGTGATCGCCGTCGAGATCTGATCCGCTGTCACTTGCGTTAGGATTCGTCTCCAGCGTGTCAATCGCATTATCCCCGTCGGTATCCTCGACATAATCCGGAACGCCATCACCATCGGTGTCCTTTGGCTGGGTACTGTTTAGCCCCGCTGTTGCAACGAAGTGCAAGCCAATGTTGACCACGTCAGAAGTTTCATCCATCTCTTTAACCTGGTCAAGGCGTGTTGTGTAGTGCGCAAGACCGGCTTCAGCATAAGTCCGGCTGCCAGCATTGTACGGGGGCAGTTGGTGGGCAGGTAGTAATTCCCCAATGGGCCGGTTTGATAGAGTGTCCCAGCAGTCAGAATCTGGTCATGGATTTGCATGCGCATTCGTCACGGCCGGGGTGTTGGTCTGGGTAAGCAGAACATCGAGGTTTGTAAAAACCAAGGGCTTTCGCAGAATGTATTTGGGGTCCTCAACACGCAATTGCATAAGCGTCTCCGTCGGTGCAAAGAGCTGTACGGACGCGACACTCCCACGGCCCTCTCCTGGCTTGGTCCAATAAACCCAGTAAATCGGCAAGAAGTACATGTTCGTACCCTTTTTTATGGGCGCACTGGGAACAATATGCACACGGCAGTCTCGATTCAATCCGCGCACGTCTATTGACACAGCACTCAACCAGCGTTCCGCTAGTTGGTAAGCCCGATTGGTGTCCACCAAGTTTACCGGCCGGAGGTATTGTTTCTGCCATTGGCGAAACTCTGTTTCATTATGCATTCGCTCCAAGAAGCAGAACTTATTCTGCCTTGACACGTAGTACGCGTAATTTCGCGTGACAATTTTACCGACGGCCTGCCAAGATTGGGCACCGGCAAGCGGAAGTATGAAGTGCCCAACCAGATTCGTCTCGGTGATCGGGAGCAATTCCGGCAAAGCCAATTCCCTTGCCACTTGATTCGCCTCCTGAATTAACAGCTTCAAGGCTTCTCGTTGGTAGGAATCCGGGGCCACCAGGATAGGGGCGGCCTTACGGTCGGGTGCAGCGAAAGTTGTGTCGTTGGATAAAGCCGGGCGTTGGCTCAGACTGAGCGTGTCCTCAGCAAAAGCCTCGGGCTGCGTTTGCCAAATGCAAAGGTTGATCCACGCAACTGCAATTATCCCGATAAACTCGTTCAACAAGCTTCGCTCGCTCGGGCCTTTCCGGGGCAGCCCCAGAGAAGATTGTGCAGACGTGACCGTTTTCATCCCATTCCGGCGCGGCTGTGCGCCGAGGTTTTCATAACGCAGGATTTGCCACCCGTCCAAGTAACAGTATGGCCCCTGTCGGATTGTGGCGAATCAGGAACAGAAAAGGATGATTGGCATTGAAGGTGACGAAGGCGGGTGGTTCCGCGCTCCTGTCCATGACGACCGCGGTAACCGCTGCCGCTTTGGTGCCTGCTTCATCCACCTCCAGGTAGGTCTTGTGAAGCACAGCATTGATGAAAAGGCGTTCCTCGTCTGTCATCCCGGAAAAATCGGCCACACCGTCCAGGAAAGCGTCAACCATTCCCATCGCCTGGAGCGTCTCATTGAGACGGAAGTCTGATTGGATTTTGAACCTCGGCAGCGAGACATCCACCTTTTGGACCCGGCTTTTCCGCCGAAGCTGCTCGATGCGGTCTGGAGTGAGGTTCTTCTCAATGTCAACCAGCTTATGGCCCTTTTTAGGTAGGAGGATTACCATCGAAAGTTGGTTGAAGGTGTAAGGCAATTCCAACACCTGTAGTTCTTTCGTCTCCACATAACCAAAGTCGGCCATCTGCCGCATCATTGGAACCAAGACAGCCCTGCCCGACTCTAAATAGAATGGGGAATCTGCAGTGCGTGACCTGTCGAATTCAACAGCCCAAATTCCCTTGAAATAAATTGCGTTCACCAGCACCAGGCGCGTGTCCTCGTTGAGCATTCCGGGCGGAACGATCTCCGGAATGTGTCCGCGTGTTTGGGCAGATACCCATTCGTTAATCCGCCTGCGGGGAACAGCCTCGCCAGCGGTAAAATCAACAAGGTTGGGATGAGCGGCGTACTGTTCACGAGTCGTTTTTAGAAAGGATTCCTTGACCGAAAGGTTCTGTTGCAACCAGAGTGAATTAGCGATCACAAGCTCGCAACCGGCCGCATTGGCCTGATTCATTTCCTTGAGCAATGCCGCAAATCCGGCATGCAGATCGCTGTCTCTGGCGGGGAAGTGGAGTGCTTTGGCCATCTGGCGGGCTGTCTCGCCTCGCGCTCCGGCGTAGGTCATGGCCAGTGCTGTATGAACAGAGAACGGCGAGACGAGAACATTGCCCGGCTGCTGGGAAAGCCGTGCGTACAAATCCAACGCAAATGCATTGTTTGCGCTGGCCACTGTGCCGGTCACGGACGCTGGATCAGCACAGAGAAATTGCGTCGAAAGTGTCATAACAATGTATGTCAAAATCACGTACCATTTCATAGTAACCCCTCCTATATTTCTGGATAGCTAGTAACCGGGCACATAACCGTAGGCTGTGATCCCAAGGTAACCAGAAACCCTGAGCCTGCCGTACCTGGGTTTTCCTGTTAAGGGATCAGGCCACAAATCCCGGTTCTTCCACACGGGTAATGGTAGCCTAAGTTGTCGTCCCGAAAGTGGATTGGTGGTGTTTCTGTCCGATGCCATACGCAGACACTCAGCTAGTGGATACCCCAACATCCAAGCCGCATGGAAGACTGCCAGAGTCTCGCCGTAATCATCCCATGACGGCGGGATGGGAATAGGATCTCTCCAGCCCACAAACGCTTGCGGCCCAACACGACTTAGCTGGCTCTCTCGAACTCGGTCTCTGATTCCAAATGCGCGTTGCCATTCTCTGGTCTTTGCGGTTGTACACGCGTCGAGAAAAACAAACCGGTACGGGTGCCGGATCTTGGCGCCAGTCCTAACGCTATACGTGTTGCCTAGCGCTGCTCGCACATCTGCCGTGGTCATATAGGCGACGGGCTGGGGCCACTTACCATCGCTTAGCATCTTGGGATGCCCATGCCCCTCAAAGAAAAAGTTTCGCGTGGCGTCCAAGGCCAAGTCGGGAACCAAATTACTGATCACGGTTGCTCTATCCGGGAGGTAACCCGGATAACCTGGATCAAGGCCTTCACTGAAACGATTAAAAGTAGATCTGTACACTTGCCAAAACCATCTGGGTGCCATCAAAACGTCAACAACAGCATACTGCATGTTACGCCGCAAAGCACCGGAGGCAGGTTGCGCTTCTGAGTCATTATGCCACGCATATGCCACAGTGAAATTTCCTATCGGTGGAGGGAGATAAGGCCTGACCACTTTGAACAACCATTGGGTGAGCGTTTGCGAAGCGCCGTTGGGGAATGTAACAGTAAATCGTGCTATTACGTCGTCTCCTGTGAAAACGGTAATCCCGTCATCATATGTTAGATCCCACTGCTCTTCAATTTCGCCAGTCGAGGTTGTGCCAGTAATCGTTTTGATAGGGGGCCCCGAAGGGTTGGCCGGGTCGAGTAACTCGATTGTGTAACTTGCGCTGGGTCCAAGCAGTTTGGCGTAGAGCGTCGCGCCGTTATCGTCGTACTGGGCGTTGGCCTCGTCGAACTGCATTAGATTCTGTGAGAAGAAGGGGAGTATCGGCCCTTGGGCAAAGTTAACAATACTTGCGCCCCGACGCTGGATTTCGGCTGTGTTCAGTTCCACAGCTAAATAATGCTGGCCGGGCGACTCGTAGGTCGTATTCCAGACCAATAAGCAGTTTCCATCAGCCGCCTGCTCAAACCCCTGAAGGAACGGATCCTCACCATCCACGCGCAAGGTAAGCGAACCCATCGAGGCTACCACATTGTAACTGAGGGGCACTTTGAAAGTGAAAATCCCTGGTGCTTCCTCATTCACCTGTGCAAGCGTCAGCGGGTTGTCAGAAACAAGCAGGTTATTTGATAGCGCCTTCTCAACTCGGCCCACCATGCCATCCCCATCCAGGTCAACATCGTCATAAACGGTGTTCACTGGGTCGGGTATACCGGGCTCGGTCTGCGGAGTTTGGCAGTCGGTTTCACCAAGGTCACATTGCCCGTTGCCGTTTGAGTCCTCGACATAGTCCGGTATCCCATCACCATCGGTGTCCTTTGGCTGGGTGCTGTTTGGCCCCGCTGTTGCAACAAAGTGCAAGCCGATGTTGACCACGTCAGAAGTTTCATCCATCTCCTTAACCTGGTCAAGCCGTATTGTGTAGTGCGCAAGGCCGGCCTCAGCATAAGTCCGGCTGCCCGCATTCCGAAGTGCCAAATAAGTGGACGAATTTACAGGGAAATAAAAATCACCGAAAGGCCCTTTTGTGTACCTGGGCGCGGCTGTTAAAATTACGTCGTGAGGGGCGTACAGGTCCCAGTTACTAAGATCAGCGATCAGGTGATTGCAACACCAGCCGTAGTAATCACATTCCCACGGTTCCCATTCCTCATACGGTCGTAACCAATATCCGTTATAGTCGTGCTGTACCGGGCCACCTTGGCCGAATGCAACCTTGTCAAACAGGTTATCTGTAAATGTCCAATTTGCTGACTCTTCAGGCGTCGGCCATAAGCCGAGTGCGCCGCCATAAAACAAGTTATTGCGCATTTCAATGGTAGTGACTGGTTCTTCAGATGTGCCCGACTCAAAATCGAACTTGGTTCTCCGGAACAAGTTATTTTTGCAGATGACATGACCATTGGGATAACCCAAATCCCACAATGGCCATACTAAAACCCAACCGTTGTAAAGACAGCAATTCTCAAGAGTCAGCTCTACACCTGGGCCATATGTAAGAGCCCCGTGCCCAACAGCAAAAATGAACCAATTCGCTGCCGGATAAAAATCAGAAAATTCAAACTTGCACTCCGGTAGAGAGGACGGTTCCCATGGTTGGCCCCACGCAGAATCCAAAAAGTACAAAGGATTCAAAACAAACATCGCAAGTGTCGGCCCCTCTACTGCTTCTTGGACATTTTGTACATCGGCAAAAACATTGCGTTGAGTTGGGGTTCCTTTGCTTACAAAAGAGGCGTCATCTAAAAAATTGATCCCGATTAAGGTCCACCACCAATTCCACCACCACTCCTCTCCGGGGGAAAATTCTTCACGAAAACCAACAGCCGTACCCGGATAAACCGTCACCTTTCCCCCCTTCAGCAGAAGCGCTGCCACGGTGTAGTCCAAAGCATCATAATGATAACCCAAGTCAGGAGGGCCGGCGGTGTATCGCCTTACGTACGGGAACAACGCGAGCTCACCTTTGATCTCATAAAACCGCGGAAAGTCGATTGGAGGCTGGGTGGTTTTATTTTTGAGGAATTGTGACGCCGCCACGCCGCCCGGGCTGGCCATACCAACATTCCGGAATGGGCCGTCGGGCACGAGATAATAGTGACCACCACCACTTGACTGAAATGGATACACAGGGCTGGTGAACCTGTTGGCACCGAATTGCGGACTGTTGTAAAACCCATTGTGGCTGCCCCACACATAAGCACCGGTCTCCTCCATCAGGTTGGTGATATTGGCAAATATACAATTGTACGCAAATAAGCGGTTCCGATAGTAATCCGGCCCATACGCAAGACACAAAACTCGAATCCGATCAAACGTCACGTTTGCCGCCGAGATTTCATTGCCATTGACACTGTAGGTTGCATTCATTTCAAAAGCGCAATCCTCCATGCTGCTAAACAAGGCGTTTTGGAAAGCTACATTGCACTCGTAAACTACGTACACGCCCCTCCCACAATTGACGAATTGAGCGTCTGAGACGGTTGCGCGAGTGTAAGCAAACGCTAACGCTGTTCCAGCATATGCGATACGAATGTTCGACAGAGTTTGCGATAGCGAACTCTGGAAGTTCAACGCCGTTCCGTAGCTTGAAGCCGAAGGACTGCCAGTGGAGTAGGCAATCATCTCGCCGACCGAATCATCGTGCATGCTGGTAAATACCGCTGGCCGATACGGTCCAGTCTGGCACACCAAGTGCCCGTACAAAGACATTGTCGCCGACGGTCTGTTGGTGTATTTGAGCACCGCACCACCCTCCAGTATGTTCGTGCCGTACAAATTCACAGGCCCGCTGATGTAATAAGTCGTGTCGCCTCGGAAGGTGTAGTTAGTCATGCTGCTGTTCAAAATGATGTAGTCCAAAACCAAGGCCGAGTCCGGTAACGACACCGATCCCGCGCTTGCAAGTTCCATCGGGTTGGCAGCGCTCTCAGCCTGCCCAGTCCGACTGGGTAACACAGGCAGGCTCAAGACAAGTTGGGCCGTGGAAACTGGCTTGGCCTTTGCAATCGGTGCAGTTGTCACGGGCAGGCTTTCAAGCTCTTCTGCCACAGCATCAACAGGAACTTCCTCAACCAAGAACCGGCGCCCCTCAAGCTCGAGCCATTGTTTGCCCACAGGCACTCCACGTCCGGGCTGGAGCGCCTCAAGTCGAGCAGCTTCACCCGCCCGTCGCCTCGGTCCCCCACTTGCGGGATCACTCCCCTCACCCAATGTAAACGCCTTGCCAGTCCCAATCTGCATCGAGCCAAAGTCAAGCGTCTCATCAGCCACTTGATGCCCTTTGGCCAATTGAACAGCACGACGGGCCTTGACCGGCTTTGGCCCTTGCACAAACTCAGTCCATACCTGCAGCCGTGTCGTGGCCGGGTCCAACCCATACGCCTCAGGCCCAAGCGGTCGTTCGTGCAAGATTATGTCCTGCTCAAACCCAGCTCGTGTGTATGTGTAGCGCACATCCGCCCGCAGCCCCTCAAATGCATCCGCATAAAGCACCTGATTCGGCTCAACAATCACGCCGGTGCAGTCCTTGACCCCGGCAATCAACACGTTCTTGCCACTGGCAGTGTCGAAGTAACTTAACCCAAGCACATGACTGCGCAGTCGGTTGCCATCAGGCAGTTCCATGTCAATTGCACCCAGCGTGGCCAGGTTGTAAGCAAAAATCACCTTGTGCTGACCATGCCGCGCAACTGCGCCGCCGAGGTACGCCTCAATCAACTCCTGTGACTCTTTCCATTGGCCGTCTGACCAATAATGCATGCCTGTGGCAAGCTCGACGTACCGATGCGGGCGTGGTACCTGCCGACCGTCAGGCGCAGGTTCATACTCGATCCGCTCCCACACACGATGATGCGGCCCGCGCTCCATCGCTCGGTAAACCCCTCCCTCATTATTCACCCCACCCACATCATCAGTTACACCACGCTGGGCTAAAGCCTATGAACTAACACATACCAAGGCTCCAATGTACAAACATCGGTTCATGACTGATCCCTATTTGGCAACCCAAATTGAAGCCCCCCTTCTCGCAACATGGACCAATCTCAAAACCCCTTTACGCGTGCTTCAACCGACCCTAAGGTAATTCCGCCCAGGGAGTTGGCTACGTATCTTCTGGAAATTCCCATGCTCCCATCTTGCCGTATTAAGTGCAGTTTCAAACCCTTTGTTATATAAAAGCTCCACCATTGATGAATGCATTTTCCCTAACACTTGCAAAATCACCAAATGAAATTTCTTAAACCAGCTCCCGAAAGTTGAAACAGTCCCCAACCAGGAAACCAAACCCTTTGTTACAACAAATTGTAAGAGGTTTCCGTCGAAGCATGCCAAAATACCATCGTTTTTTGCTATACCTACATACGACCGAGGAACAAGGTTTGACTTAGAAAGTGTCCATGGGAGCAGTTTTGGCTTTACAACTGCTTTTAGGGAGAGTGGCTCTTTGTCTGGGTGCTCAGTTAAATAAAAACCTTTCCTTGGCAGTGAACTGTCCGAATGAGATGCCCAGTGAAGCTGAAAGCAATTAACTGGGTGTGTTGCATCCTTTGCTACATGGCTTTGTACTTGGTGGGACAGTTATTGGAAAAACTAGTAAACCCCAGTGGCAGTATAAGAGCAAGAATAGACCAGATGATAATTTGTGAGAATGTTGGTGTGGATCAAATTACGTTCGGCTTTTCCTGATGATGCGTAGATGCACAGCGGAGATAAGAGGGAGGTATGGGCAAGGAGCAAAACGATTCACTGAACAAGGGTGCCTAAAAACTATGTGGGTTGGGTTTATAGGTATCCTAACCGTGCAAGTTCGTTTTGGAGAGCCGACTTAAATTTTTTGAGGTCGTCCTCAGAAGGTCTGTAGCCGGTGAGTTCCGGAGCTATTCCCAACCGGCCCATTTCGTCCATATACCAATCAGCACGTTGTCCATCGCTGAAAGTTACTCGGCCGCTCAGGACAGTCCCAGGCTGGGGGTATTCGTCCACTGTTACAGTAACAGTGCCAACATTTGTAGGGGATTGCTGAGCTTGTTGGTTCTGCTGCTGGGTTGGGGCTTGGCTCTTCTTCTGATCAGCAGATTCTTGATCTTTAGGAACGAGGTCCAAATCGGCCAAAAGTAGTTTCACCTCCATGTAGGTCAATCTGATGTTCAACTCTTCAGCCAATTTTTTTTGAATCTGGGCGACTGAAAAACCCTGGTTTATCCACTCAATTACCTTTTGTTTGGTTTTTTCGTCTAACTGCTTGTTCATATGCCGCTTCGAAAGGTGCACAGTTTGTCCGTGGAAATCCACTCGAAAATTTAACTCGGAATTGACTTCATGCAACGCGTGAGAGTTTACGGAGGCGGAAGCAATGTCACTGAAATGAGGAACTGTCATCTTTGATGCTGGCTCCCCACGTTATCCTCATAAGTGACATATTGGGCTAATGAGCTTGTTGGCTCTAGCGTTTTTGAGATACGGTTAATTCATTTTAAATTTTGATAGAAGGCCTTACTCCTGTTGCTGGTAACAATTCCACATTGAGTGGGAAACTCAGTAATATCTTTGTGCCCAGGGTGAAAGTGGATCACCATACATCGTGAAAAAATAAGCATTTTATTGCTTTACACTAAGGTATAGGTATTTCAAAACTTGGTTTTGTGGGCATAAAACTCTCTGATTACAACAAACTTTGCCAAAGGCTATTAGTCCGAAGCTTGTCTTTAAAAACTCGGGTGGGGACTTCGGAGAGGTTACTTTTGGGAGATCCTTGTGTGATAATTGGGATCGATCCGTCGTTAAGGAGTACCGGGGTAAGCGTGATTAAAGCCAGTAAAAAAGGCTTTGAGGGGATATATCATGGGTTACTTTGTCCCCCTACTAAACTGGATCACCCAGCGCTTTTAGCGTGGATATATTCGCGGGTTGATTTGATTCTGAACCGAGAAAAACCGGATTTAGCAGTTATTGAAGGGTTGGTTTACGTGCAAAATTTCAAAACCGCTTTTAAGCTGGGGGAGGTTCGCGGCTGTATTTTAACTTGCTTAGGGCACCATAATATACCCGTGATTGAAGTAAGCCCAAAGAAAATGAAACAAGCTGTGACGGGATATGGTAACGCTACGAAATTGGCCGTTGCCAAAATGGTAAAGGAATTACTCCGATTGCAGTCCGCACCCGCTGGAGATATAACAGACGCGATAGGGCTGGCTATAGCAGGATGGATAGAAATTCAAAAAACTACCAAAATACCAACACACTTACAGTGAAGGCGCGTTGGCCTCTAACTTCCCTAACATTACATACTAGGAGTTAGGTAAGCCTATGATATCGTTCATTGAGGGAAAACTTATAGAAGCACTTCCCACACGAATTGTCTTGGAAGTAAATGGTATGGGGTATGAGATTTTCATCCCCATTTCGACATACGAGAAACTTCCGGGGGTAGGTTCCACGGTCCGTATCTACACTCATTTAAGTGTGCGTGAGGATGCGCCCATTTTATACGGGTTTTATACGTTACAGGAACGAGACCTATTTCGCTTGCTGATAAATGCGGTTACTGGCATTGGTCCAAAGCTGGCTTTAAACATTTTGAGTTCGTTTCCCCCGGAGGCATTTCGGGCGGCTGTTTCTCAGGGAGATATAAAAGCGCTTGCACAAGTGCCAGGCGTGGGCAAAAAAACTGCTGAACGTATAATTGTCGAGCTGCGCGACAAGGTATTTCCCGCCAAGAAACGCGAGGTACCGATTCCCTCGGTTCAGCCCGTGGCTCAAGATCAGCGTTGGACCGACGCAATTATGGCATTAATGGCGCTTGATTTTAAACAGTCTGAGGCATATGAGTTAGTCTCCCGAGTTGTCTCCAACCTTGGCCCTAATTGCACTGTAGAGGAAATAGTCAGAGAATGTTTGCGACAAAAAAGGTAAAAATTGGTTCTCTGAGAGATGTCTAGGAAAGTTCTCCCATACCCCTTGACCAACTCTCAAAAATTTCTTGCTTGGGGCGCTTATTTATTAGGTAGGTGGGTGCCACGTACAATACGTATGCGATTGGAAGACAGGTCAGGGTTGGTGCAACGCGGCAAGCTTCCTCAAGCTATTTATTGTATGTGGCACAACCGACTAGCTCTTGCGCTTACTGCATACTATCGGTTTGCCAAGCCTATCACTCCAGCCAGAGGACTTGCTGTGATGGTAAGCGCCAGCCGTGACGGAACCCTATTGGCATCGGTATTGGAACGGTTTGGGGTTATACCTGTGCGAGGTTCTAGCAGTAGACGAGGTGAGCAAGCGCTACTCGAGTTGGTAGGGTGGGCAGAACGCGGTTATGACCTTGGGATTACCCCTGACGGTCCGCGAGGGCCAAGATACGAAATCCAGGACGGTGTGCTCTGGCTAGCCCAGCTTACTGGTCTTCCGATCTTTCCTTGTTCTTACGACGTGCGTTGGCATATTCGCGTCAAAAGTTGGGATAGGTTTATAATTCCCCTCCCGTTCTCCACATGTATATTCCGGGTGGGACCCCCGATTCGGCTACCAAGAGTTATCACCTTGGACGAATTCGAAAAGATTCGCGAAGATCTTAAAGATCTTATGATGAGCTTAGGGGCGGAGTAAAACCCACCTTTAAAATTGTCTGTAATTACAGAAGTTTTAAACTGACACGCGTTTATGTGTGGAATAGTGGGATACATAGGACCGCGCCCTGCAGCTCCACTACTTATAGAAGGACTGCAAAGGCTTGAATACCGAGGATACGACTCGGCAGGTATATGCGTTTTAAACGATGGGACTCTCCAAGTACGAAAATTAGCAGGGCGAGTTGCACAACTGCAAAAAGTGCTAAAAGATAAACCTATAGAAGGTAACACCGGCATCGCCCATACTCGCTGGGCTACACATGGTCCACCCACGGATATCAACGCACACCCACACCTGGATTCCAGTAAAACCATTGCGGTAGTCCATAATGGCATAATTGAAAACTACCAGGCTCTGAAAAGTAAGTTAATAGCCCAAGGATGTAGATTTATTTCGCAAACCGACTCAGAGGTATTTGCCCACTTAATTAGCACTTACTTGAAAAAGAAAACGGCGAATGGTGCTGCTATCACACCAGCACTTTTGACAGAAGCAGTTGTCAATGCGGCCGATCAAGCTACAGGAACCTACGCCATAGTAGTTACTCACGCAGCGTTGCCGGGGGTACTTGTGGGTGCTAGACGCGGATCCCCATTGGTGTTAGGGATTGGACCAAACGAGTTTTTCCTGGCAAGTGACATCTCGCCAATTATTCCATACACTGACCAAGTAATCTTTTTAGAGGACGGGGATGTTATTACGGTAACCCCAACAAGTTACCAAATTTACAACAACAAGCGCGCCGTGGAACGTCCAGTGAAAAAAGCTCACTACAATCCAGAAGAAGCCGAAAAAGGGAATTTTCCACATTTCATGCTTAAAGAAATTCACGAGCAACCCATAAGAGCGGCTGAAGTAATCAAACGTTGTTTGAAACCAAACTTAGGTATAGCTGAATTTGAGGAGTTATCATTGAGTCCAGTCCAACTTAGGAAAATCAAACGCCTATTACTGGTAGGTTGTGGTACAAGTTGGCACGCTGCTCTTACGGGAGAATACACCATCGAATCATTGGCCTTGCTGCCGGTTGAAGTGGAGAACGCAAGCGAGATGCGTTACCGGCAACGGTTGTATGAGAAAGGTACTGTTGTGATGGCAATCTCACAATCAGGTGAAACCGCTGACACACTTGCAGCTGTTAGGGTGGCAAAAGCCCAAGGGTTACGAACCCTGGCGCTTGTGAACGTACCGGGCTCAACCATCGCAAGGGAATCTGATGCCGAAATTTATATGCGAGCGGGACCGGAAATTGGGGTAGCCTCAACAAAAGCTATGGGCATGCAACTGCTTATATTGACGTTGTTAGGATTGACCCTGGCACGGCTCCGTGAAACCATCCCTTTGAACAAAGCTCGACACTTAGCCCGACAGTTACAAAGGATTCCAGACCAAATTCAACGGATTTTGGAGGATTCTGAGCACATAAAACGTCTGGCGGAAAAATACATGAACTATGGTAATTTCTTATATTTGGGGCGCCAGTACAATTACCCTATCGCGCTGGAGGGGGCTTTAAAACTAAAGGAAATCTCATACATCCATGCAGAAGGTTATCCCTCAGCCGAAATGAAACATGGGCCAATCGCATTAATAACTCCCGAGTTTCCCACAGTCATAATTGCTCCTCGCGACAGTGTTTACGAAAAAAATCTTAACAACATCGCAGAAATAAAAGCCCGTAATGGCCGGGTAATTGCGGTAGCTACTGAAGGTGATACGAAGATTGTAGAGGTAGTGGATGATGTGATTTATGTGCCTGAGACGGAAGAAGTTTTGTACCCACTCCTTACGGTTGTGCCCTTACAGCTTTTTGCCTATTATGTGGCTGTGTTTCGAGGGTGTGATGTAGATAAACCGCGGAACCTTGCAAAAAGTGTCACTGTAGAGTAACAGAGTAAAAAGCTTGCTCACAGAGGTCGCGGTGCATAAGATAACCTACTGTTTCAATTAATTATGCGACGACCCAGACCAGTCAAAACTAAAAAAGCGGCGGCTAAACGGTTTAAAATAACCGCGACAGGCAAAGTTATGCGGTGTCGTGCGGGAAAACGTCACTTAATGCTCGGGAAATCGTCAAAGCGCCGGCGTCGGCTTCGAGGTAAAGTTGAGGTTTCGGATACCGACGCTCACCGAGTGTTAGAGGCATTACCGTTTAGTCATCGCGGATAACCGACAGTAAGGCTTAAACAAGTATGCGTGTTACTAATGCTCCAGCTTCAAGAAAACGCCGAAAACGGTTGCTGGCGATGGCCAAGGGCTATCGCCTTCGTAGGTCTAAGTTATTCCGGTACGCTAAGGATGCTGTTTATAAGGCATTACAATATGCCTATAGAGATAGGCGGACCAGGAAACGGGCTTTCCGAAGGCTCTGGGAAATTAGGATTAACGCAGCAGCACGAAGTGCTGGGCTGACCTATTCCAGGTTTATGGAGGGGCTTAAAGCGGCGAATGTAAATATTAATCGCCAAATATTAGCCGATTTAGCCGCCAGAGACACTGCAGCCTTCCTTGAACTAGTTAAAATCGCGCAAAAAGCATTGCAAGAAAAGCACGCTGCAAAGGTATAGTTTTAACCTTACCCACTTACAGGGCATGGGTGGCGCACTATAATGGTCACAAGGCGCCACCCATGCGCGTTTTTGTACACTAGACGTCCGATAGCTTTCGGCGTAATTTGGAAGGTATGGCAAGTCCAAAAAAATCCCCAAGCCCTCAAAAAGACGACCTATCCAAACTATCGTTTGAGGATGCGTTTCAACAGCTCCAAGAGATCGTGGCTCAACTCGAATCCCCAGAACTACCCCTCGAAGTCCTAATAGAACGGTTCGAAATGGGGATCAAACTCGTCCAAGTATGCCGTGACAAACTAACCCAGGCTGAAATAAGGATCAAACAGCTCGAAGAAAACCTCCAATGCGAGCTCAAGCTAAAACCGGTTGACATGACGGACCTGAAGACCACGAATTTGAATCACGAGTAAAATGCGTGTCTAAAGAGACTGTATGGGTGGATACTTGGAGAACATAAAATCGAGCCGTGATTTGAAGCGGTTTACTGTTGACCAGTTGAGGGAGTTGGCCTCGGAGATTAGGCAACGAATAATTGAAACGCTTGCAAAAAATGGGGGACACTTAGCCTCAAACTTAGGCGTTGTTGAACTTACGTTGGGAATCCATTACGTTTTTGATATCCCACCGGACAAACTTATCTGGGATGTAAGTCACCAATGTTACACCCACAAGCTGCTAACAGGCCGAGCACACCTTTTCGATACAATTAGAACCACGGGTGGCTTATCAGGATATGCCTCTCGATTAGAAAGTCCGGCTGACTGCTATGGAGGAGGTCATGCAGGGGTGGGTCCCTCTGCTGCACTAGGGATTGCAGCGGCAAGAGACCGACTTGGATCAGATGAACATGTCATCTGTGTAATCGGGGACGGGAGCCTAACCAATGGTATCGTTTATGAGGCATTAAATAACATCGCGCATACCACTCGGCGGTTGATCCTAATTTTAAACGACAATCAATGGAGCATCGCTAAGAATGTTGGTGCAATTGCTCGATATCTAAACAAGATTATCACCAATCCCCACTACAATCGGTTGCACCGCGACTTTCATTCATTATTGAAAAAACTACCTAAAGGTGAGCTGGCTCTTATGCTTGCTCAACAAGTGGAGGAGAGTTTTAAACGCGCTCTTACGGGTGCAACACTCCGGCCGACTCTCCGGGAACTGGAAGCAGATGGGCGTGGAGGCACAGGCAACAGCGTAATTTTCGAAGAATTTGGGCTCCGATACCTAGGGCCAGCCGATGGGCACGACATCGAGGTCCTGATCAACTTACTTGAATTTGCTAAAAACTATGACCAACCGATTGTACTCCACTTTGTAACTCAAAAAGGTCGAGGGTATGCAGAAGCTCAACAAGCTCCCGAAAAGTTTCACGGATTATCTCCCACCCAAATCATCCAAGCATCCCATCGTCAGCCACCTACTCAGTGGGCCGATGTGTTCGGGCAAGCCTTGGTTAAGTTCTGTAAAACCAACCCCCGCATCGTTGGGATCACTGCTGCAATGCCATCCGGCACAGGATTAAAGTATCTTGAAAAGGAATTACCCAACCAGTACTTCGACGTAGGAATTGCTGAAGAGCACGCGGTTGCATTTGCTGCAGGATTAGCCACAATGGGCTACCATCCCGTGTGCGCAATATACTCCACATTTTTGCAAAGAGCATACGATTGCATCCAACAAGAAGTTTGCTTGCAAGACTTACCAGTAACATTTTGCATGGACCGCGCGGGATTGTCAGCGTCAGATGGACCTACCCACCACGGCCTATTCGATATTTCCTACCTCCGCCCAATCCCCAATGTGATTGCAATGGCTCCCTCGAACGAAGATGAACTTGTGGACATGTTGTACACAGCTCTCTTGACCAACCACCCAACTTTCATTCGATACCCACGAGGGCCAGCCGAAGGCGTCCCAATAAAAAGTTCCCCCCAGCAAATACCAATCGGGACTGCTCAAGTAGTAAAAGATTTTCAACTCCACACACACCCGCGAGTAGCTATTTTTGGCCTTGGGAACATGCTCAAAGTCGCCGTAGCTGTTTCCAATTTGCTCAGTAGGTCTAGCATTGATACTGCTGTAATCAATCCACGGTTCATAAAACCTCTCGATAAAGAAACCCATCTTAGATTTGGATCCCAAGCCGACCTTCTTGTAACAATTGAAGATCACGTGTTAGCTGGGGGGTACGGGTCGGCTGTGCTAGAACTCCTCCACGATTATGGCATTACCACCCAAGTGCTCCGTTTCGGTTGGCCCGATAAATTTATTGAACACGCAACTACAGACGAAGATTTGCGCGCCGTATATGGGTTAACTCCAGAAAATATCGTGACTAAAATTCTAGAAAAGCTTTCGCAACAAACTCCCGAATTCGCGCGGAATCAACAAGCAACGCTAAAACCATTAACGACTCCAATCAACACTTCACATTAGAAATTGCTCCCGGCAAAATAAACTTCTAGTCGCGCCTCCGCTTGCCAAAACTAGCGTAAGCTTTCATCTACAATCGGAACGTTCAAGGGAACATCAGCTTAGCCTTTCTCCAAATCCTGCAATCCACTTCGTCTTTTAAACCGTAGTGAAAGTCGCTGTACGAACCTTTGGTCTAGTCAACCCTTCCAGCGCCCCCAACTTGTTGAACCTTCCAGAAATGAAAATTTGGGTCGACAACCCTTTTAAAACAGAATGTACTCTTACAATAGAGTGAAGCCCATCGCCCCAAAGATCGTCGAAATTCTAAAAGGCATATGAACTTTGTAAGGCTAATCGAGAAGAAAAGAGATGGTATTGAGCTAACCGGCAAAGAAATCCGCGATTTTGTATTGGGTGTAGCCAATGGTACCATTCCAGATTATCAGATCGCAGCGTTTTTAATGGCGGTTTATTTTCGGGGCCTGTCACGGAGCGAACTCACCAGTTTAACTCTTGGAATGCGAGACTCAGGTAAAACCTTAAGATTTCCACCCGATCCTCGGCCAGTAGTGGATAAACATTCAACTGGGGGCGTTGGTGATAAAGTGAGCCTACCGCTTGTGCCTTTGCTTGCGTGTCTTGGGTTTCGAGTACCAATGATCTCTGGACGCGCACTCGGAATCACTGGTGGCACGTTGGATAAACTGGAATCGATCCCTGGGTTTCGTACAAGTCTTCAAATCGATGAGATTATCTCTATTGTCCAACAAATTGGGTGTGTGATATGCGGCCAAACGGAGGATATGGTACCCGCCGATAAAAAACTTTACTCACTGAGAGATGTAACAGGGACAGTCCCAAGTATTCCACTTATAGCAGCTTCCATACTTTCCAAAAAGCTTGCTGAAAACCCGCAAGCCCTGATCCTCGACGTCAAATATGGAAACGGTGCGTTTATGAAAAGCAAGCATGAGGCTCTGCGACTTGCTCGCGTCATGACTAAGCTCGCCTCAGAATGTGGGGTCAAAACCCGTGCCATATTAAGCAATATGAACTCACCAATTGGGCAAGCTGTAGGCAACTGGCTAGAGATTAAGGAGACTATGCAATTTCTAAATTTGAAGGCCCAACCGTCCCCATCAAACCCACTTTTTGACCTTTGGACCCTGGTTACCCACTGTGCTGCCCACCTTTTAATCTTGGCAGAGAAACATAAGACGTTAAAAAACGCTCTTAAGGCCGTTACGGACTGTATGGTTTCTGGGAAGCCAAAGGAGAACTGGTTCCAAATGCTGCATGCACAGGGGGCAGATATACATGCTTTCGAAACTCTATTATCTAAGGACCACCTAGCACCCGTCGTGATCGAGATAAAGAGTAATAAGAAAGGTTATGTTTTCAAATGTGATGCGCGCATTATTGGAGAAGCCGTAAGGGATTTAGGAGGTGGTCGGCTTGTCGCAGGTGCAGAAATAAACCATACCGTCGGCATTGACAACATCGCAAAAGTAGGACAACAGGTAAGCCCTGGAGATGTTATAGCTAGAATTCACGCACCAGATGCACGTATAGGGTCTACAATTGCTGAGGTCGTTAAAACTGCTTTCTATATTTCTGATGTTCCCCCTGAACCCGCTCCGATAATCGCACAAGTAATATAAAGCTAAATCAAAATGCCACTGGTTCTATGTCTAACCTTTTTTACCACGTTGCTGCTGGCAACGCCCCCATACAATGGGGTGAATTACGCGGGTTCTCGGCATTGGTGAATATACCTTAAATTTGTATCATTACTATACTAATTAACAAACGAGCAATGCAGCCATGGGCAAATCTATAAAAGAACTTTTGGCATCTGAAACACCGATCGAGCAAGTTTCAGTTGCAGGGTGGGTCAGAACCCGCCGTGATGGTAAGACATGTTCCTTTATCGAAATCAATGATGGTTCTTGTGTCGCTTCCCTGCAGGTGGTAGTTGAGCAATCCTGTTCTGGATACGAAACGTTGAAGAAAATTCTAACGGGCAGCTCCATACGTGTGAAAGGTGACCTTGTCCCTTCACCCGCCCCGAAACAAAAATGGGAGTTACATGCAAACCAAATTCAATTAATTGGACCTGCAGATTCCACATATCCACTGCAAAAGAAAGGACATTCATTGGAATTTTTGCGAACAATCGCTCATCTACGTCCGCGCTCGAATCTTTTCGGTGTGGTTTTTCGGTTTCGAAGCAAGATCGCGCTTGCTGTACACGAATTCTTCCAAAAAAGGCAGTTCATATATGTGCATACCCCAATAATCACCACAAACGACTGTGAAGGGGCAGGCAGAATGTTTCGCGTTACCACCCTTAGTGGGAACATCGACCTTGCACCGGAAAAAGATTTCTTTGGTAAACCTGCGTATTTGACGGTAAGTGGCCAACTGGAAGCTGAGGCATTGGCATGTGCCCTGGGCAAAGTCTACACGTTTGGCCCGACATTCCGAGCCGAAAATTCAAATACAAGCCGGCACGCTGCCGAATTTTGGATGATCGAACCTGAAGCGGCCTTTTACGATCTAGAATCCGATATGACTCTGGCAGAGGAATTTATTAGATCAATAGCCCAATTTTGCCTTGAGAATTGCAAAGAGGAATTGGAGTTCTTCGCTCAACGGGTTGACCCGCAGGTATATCAACGGCTTACTGTAGTGGCCACAAAACCCGTAACCCGTATCCCTTACAATGAAGCCATCGGTATTTTGCAGAAATCTGGAAGAAACTTCGAATTTCCACCGACTTACGGGGAAAACTTACAAGCTGAGCATGAAAAGTACCTCACCGAAGTATATTTCAAAGGACCGGTCACCGTCTTCAACTTCCCACGGGCAATTAAACCATTTTACATGCGCCTTAACGACGATAATGAAACGGTTGCAGCAATGGACGTACTCGTCCCTGAGGTAGGTGAGATCATTGGAGGCTCACAAAGGGAAGAACGATTAGAAACACTGCTTGAAAACATGAAATACCACGGACTCAAAGAACAAGATTACTGGTGGTATGTAGATCTCCGCCGCTACGGGACCGTCCCGCACGCCGGTTTCGGTGTGGGATTTGAGAGGCTTTTAATGTTCCTATCAGGTATCCAAAACATCAGAGACGTAATCCCATTCCCTAGGACACCAGGCAATGCTGAGTTTTGATACATGGTCTTAACCGCTGTGCGCTCATCCCCAAAACACTCCCCAAGCGCAAACAGCACAGTTGTAACAATTAATTCGGACATGACGTTAAACCTATCGACACCCTTCACTCAATTCTCCGGTTACGAGGGGTTAAAACACAAAATCATCAAACAAATTATCTCATTTTGGAGGGTGTAACTGCCTGGCTATTGAAACGGATTCCCGTGCATTTCGCACAAAACGTAGAACACCTTATTCCAAAACCTTCTCAAACACCCCAAAGAGCTTGATAAGTGGGCAATTTACAACCGGGGCATTATTTTGACGTGCTAATTTCATCAGCGGGAAAAGAAGGCAACAAAGGCCTTAATGGGCAAGCTTCGCATTTTGGGTTCCGCGTCGAACAATATTCCTTACCCACCGCAACAAGTTGTGCATGATAATCTTGCCAGTAATCAATCAAAGCCGCCCCTTGTAGGTGACTCAACGAGCTCTCACAAATGCGTTTCAAATCATCATAATTTGCCTTACAATGGCTTTTGCTCAATCCACTCATTTTAACATCCAAATCCGTTTCACCACACCAACCATGCCTATGGAATATGCGGCGAGTATACGCATCCACAACAAACGTTGGCTTTTGCCCAGCATACAAAATCATGCTATCTGCTGTCTCTGGCCCAATCCCAGGTATGCTAAGAAGCCTGGTACGCACCTCTGGTATTTCACCTTCAAAAAACCGGTCGAAACACCCTCCAAATCTTTCTACCAACGTTTTTACAAAGGCCTTCAAACGACGAACCTTAACATTGTAATAACCGGCGGGGCGGATTAGAACAGCCAAACGTTCTTCACTGGCTTCATACATAGATTGTGGGTCCAACAGGGCGGCCTGCTTCAGCCTTTCAATGGCTTTTTGAACGTTCTTCCAATTAGTGTTCTGGGTAAGGATTGCACCGACACATACTTCAAACTGAGAATCCCCTGGCCACCAACCCTGATGACCAAAGTGTGATCGCATCAGTTTATATGCACGCCTCAATTGGTTTGCCACTTGAGGAAACCTTGCCATATACCATCCTGCAAAAATAAAACTCAAGCACTAAGACCACCTGCGCAGTCATCCGCTTTGGGGGATAGTGGACTCTCAAGTATCTGTTTATTCTTCCACACTTCTTCTGGCCTAAAAATGCCAACAGGGGTCACAATTCCAGCGATCAATTCCGGAGGTGTAACATCAAACCCAGGATTCCACACAGCACTCCCGGGGTTCCCAAACGCCACGTATTGAAGATGTTTACCAACAGGGATCAGTTTCTTACCTTTTCCGACTTTATAAGGTCTACCCCATGCACCCTTCACCTCAGAGGCATCCCTCTCTTCAATCGGGACTTCACGCCCAGAAGTAAGCGTCCAATCAAAAGTGGACAACGGCACTGCTACGTAGAACGGAATTTTGTGATAATGCGCCAATACCGCCTTGATGTATGTGCCGATCTTATTTGTGATTTCCCCGGTGCGGGCTACAACTCTGTCTGCCCCAACTAGTACAAGATCCACTTTCCCCTGCGCCATTAACAGTCCGGCTGCATTGTCAGTAATAATCTCGTGTGAAATCCCTGCTTGCGAGAGTTCCCAAGCTGTTAGGCTCGAACCCTGGCATCTCGGCCTAGTTTCGCTACAATACACATGAATTTTCAGACCCAAAGCATGTGCCGCATAAATAGGCGCTGTAACCGTGCCCACGTCTACACAAGCAAGCCACCCAGCATTGCAATGAGTCAATATACGCATCCCGTCCCGGATTAACGCCAGGCCTTGTTGTCCGATAGCCTTGCATTCAGCGACACTTTGATTCGCAAATTCATTAGCGGCGCGGAATGCCAATTCCTTAGCCTCGGGAACAGAAGTAGCCCGTTTTGTCCGCTCCAACACGTACTTCATCGCATTAACCGGATCTACAGCGGTGGGACGTGCAGATTTCAACACCTCAAACACTTTTTCTGCATGGCGGCTAAACTGTGCCAGAGAAGATCCCCGAAATTGATATATTCCTTGCACTAACCCATAAGCTGCCGCAGCAGCAATTGCAGGAGCCCCACGCACCACCATGTCTCGGATTGCTGCAGCCGTCTCCGTATAGGTTTTAGTCTTCACCACTGTAAACTCGTGAGGCAAAAGCCGCTGGTCAATCAGAATCACCTGGTTCCGCTTTGGATCGTAATCCACCGATCGATAATATCTTTTTGCCCTACCAACTCGTACTTCCATGGAAATGTAAAATGCCCTTGTATCTTCACAGGCGCAATTCATACTTCACATTAAACCATGCGGTGTTTCGTCACAGGCATAACTGGTTTTATTGGGTCCAACCTTGCAGTAGAGCTCTTGGCCCGCGGCCACCACGTAGTTGGCTTTGCCCGTCCAAACAGCTCCCTAAAAGCAATCGCCGATCTAGATATCGAAATCGTGCGCGGGGACATAACTGACAAAGACACATTGTTGCGGGCACTTCGAGGGTGTGACGTATGCTTTCATGTAGCTGCTTCATACAAACTCTGGGACAGGGATTACAAGTCAATGTACATAACAAACGTGCAAGGTACCCGCACTGTCCTAGAAGCAGCAATTACCGCGGGGTGTACCAGGATCGTGTACACAAGCACTGTAGGGTGCATCGGTTTACCCAGATGCGAAAGGGGGAAAATAATTCCGGCTGACGAAACCACCCCGGTAGAACCAACCCAATTGTCAAATCACTACAAACGCTCGAAGTGGGAAGCAGAACAAATAGCCATTGAATTAGCGGCACAAGGACATCCAATCATCATCGTCAACCCTACTGCACCCATTGGTCCGCGCGATGTTAAACCCACCCCGACTGGACAAATAATCGTAGATTTTCTCAATCGTAAAATACCTGCTTATGTTGATACGGGTCTAAACTGGGTCCATGTACGTGATGTAGCATTGGGCCACATATTGGCGGCCGAAAAAGGACGCCTGGGCGAAAGGTACATCCTAGGCAACCTTAATGGCAATCTCACACTGGCAGAAGCATTCCAATTGTTGGAACGTATTACTGGGATTCCAGCGCCACGGCACCAAATCCCATACTTTGTGGCTTTCGGATTCGCTTTGCTAAGCGAAATACACGCTAAGCTAACTGGCAAACCTCCAAAGGCACCATTAGCAGGGGTACGAATGGCAAAATACAAAATGTTTTTCAATCCCCATAAGGCGGTTTCTGAACTTGGCCTACCTCAAACACCCGTCGAACAAGCATTTAAGGACGCCGTTTCATGGTTTATTGAAAACGGGTATGTTCGGACTCCTCTACCTAAACCCACCACTGAGCCCCAACCATAAATTTCTATCGTGTCAGAAACAATGCTTGCATACGAAATGGAAAGTGACAAAACTGTGTGAAGCTTATGGCACAACATACAAAACTACACATCCCTGGCCCAGTCGAAGTAAGTGAAAAAACGCTCCAGGCGTTCCGGTCACCCATGATCGGACACCGCAGTCAGGCATTCAAAGACCTGTATGCAAGCATTCAACCCCAACTCCAACAGTTGTTTTACACGAAACAATTGGTCTTTATTAGTACATCCTCTGCTTGGGGAGTAATGGAAGGCGCCATCCGAAACCTTGTGGCACGCAAAGTATTAAACTGTATGTGTGGTGCATTTTCAGATAAATGGCACGACGTTTCCAAGCGTTGTGGCAAAGAAGCCGAACCCCTCCAATTTCCCTGGGGCTCGCCTATCAGAGCAGAAGCTATTGACAAAAAACTAGCCACAGGGCAATTCGATGCAATCACATATGTCCACAATGAAACCTCCACCGGAGTAATGAGCCCAATTGAAGAACTCGGCGAACTAAAGAAAAAATACCCTGATGTAATGTTTATAGTGGACGTAGTTAGCTCATTCTCGGCAGTGAAAATCGAATTTGATCGGTTGGGACTCGATGTAATGCTGGCAGGCTCACAAAAAGCTTTAGCCTTACCGCCAGGCATCACATTGTTTACCTGTTCAAAAGCAGCATTGGAAAAAGCCGCCACAATTAAAGACAGAGGATACTACTTCGATTTTGTGGAGTTCCAAAAGAACGCAGAGCAAAACATGACACCTAGCACACCAAGCATAGGCCATGTATTTGCTTTGAAATCAAAACTCGAAGACATTTTTACAGAAGGCCTTGAAAACAGATATGCACGTCATAAAAAACTCGCTGAAATGACGAGGGAATGGGCACGGAGCCATGGCTTCACATTGTTTCCAGACCCGGGTTACGAATCAGTAACACTGACGTGTGTAAATAACGGTGCAAAACCTGGCGGTCGGGTGATCGACGTTCCTAAATTCCAAAAACTGGTTAAAGACCAGGGCTTTTTGATCGACGGCGGTTATGGAAAAATCAAAGGGCTTACCTTCCGCATCTCAAATATGGGCGACGAAACAGAAGAAACCATGAAACAGTTGTTCGCAGCAATGGACCGGGCTCTAGCACAATTATAATTAACGTTTGAAATCCGATGTTACGGGGTTAAAAGATAAGTAGCTTATTTCATTGCGGTGGATGGGTAAGACACTCACTCATCCACCGTTTTATTTCCTGTGGTCTGTCGGTGTTTATTAAATCAACCCCCGCATCCCACAAAACCTGCCAAGCTGTTGGCGTATCTGGTACTCCCCAAAACCGAATGCCACGTCCATTGCAATGGGATCTCTCCACCATCGACTTTAACTTCTCCAATTCCTGTTCGGCGAATTTTCCGTTACCGCGCCACTTAAAATGCCTGTTCCAGTCCTCCGAAACCCATAAGAACAAGTTTGGGGGATTAGTTACTCCTAATTCTGTGATACGGCAATCCAAAGCCGCAAGCCGTGACGCTTCCGCACATATCAGTTCAACCGGTCTACGACCTGTTAACACTACAGTGACGGCGTTAGTCCTTACTTCACCGTCTTCAAATCGGGTAAGGATGTCTTGGTACTCTTTCAGAACCTGGCGCAGTCTTTGGTAAGTTAGTTTTGGTTCCGATTTGATCTCAATCCATAACCAAAATGTAATGCCTGGGGTGTAAACCCACCCCCCATTTTGCTTAATTCGCGCCCTAAGTGGCTCAAGATACAGCTTTTCTAAGGTTCTATCTTTGCTAAGAAAAATTGGTAAATGTCCGACCAATAAGTTTTCTCCTACAAGAAATACATCTGCTTCAACGCTATTTGATCCACATTCAAGTGCATCAAAAAGGGGTTGACCCTGCAAATAATCGTTATGTGAATGTACCCGCCACAATATCACATCGTGCACCGAGTTAGTAACTTCAGCACCCAGAAGCATGTGCCCAATTACACTTTCCAAACAAATTGTAAGCAAGACGAACCTTGGTATGATAGTCTTCGAACGTTTGTGCAATGGTCGATGCATGCCCAAAATCAACGGTTGGTATTTACACCCCTGTCCAAAAATGCAAATCTATCTCCCAGAAACAATGCCAGATGAAACAAAAAACGCAATCCCTGTGATGGAACTGTTTAAACGTGCAGTAGCCTGCGGGCGTATCTCGCACGCGTACCTTTTTACGTGCGAAGACTTAAGCCCTCTTGAACAAGTCGCTATGCAATTCTCACGAATGATCTTATGTGAGTCGCCTACAAAGGAGCCTTCCTGTAACTGCAAGCACTGTGAACTCGTTTCCAAGCTAAAGCATCCAGACATTCACATAATTAGGCCTAAATCAAAACTTCGGATGATCTTAATCCCCCAAATTAGGGACCTAATGCGGGAAATCCACCTCAAACCCGTAGCAGGCCATTACAAAATTGGAATCATTGTTGGAGCCGATAGGATGAACGCAGACGCAGCCAACGCATTTCTTAAAACGCTCGAGGAACCTCCGCCCCGCTCCGTCTTGTTACTCCTCTCAACCGATCCCCATAGATTATTGGAAACTGTGAGATCAAGGTGTTTACACGTTCCAGTAGCTTTTGAAGCCAAAGCTAGCATAAACCCTGAACTCAAAAGTTGGCTTTACGAAGTCACGAAACAACTCATCAGCACCCCCCCTGATATTGTAACCAAATATAAAGTCCTCGGATTAATCCTGGCAAAACTACAAGAGATGCGGAACCAGATAGAAACACAACTAACCAAGGAGTCCCCACTCGAGATCTACGCCACGCAAGATTTACCAGAGGAAACCCGCGAGAAATGGAAAGAAGAATTGGCAGCTCAAATAGAAGCTGAATATCGCCATGCGCGTTCTGAACTGATGAAAGCTCTGACCCAATATTTTAGAGACGTCTGGTTGCTCACAATGGGCATGGATAAAAAACTCCTGTATTACCCAGACCTACAAACTACAATGGAAGTAGCCCAAAGGCTTAACCCAAAGCAAGCAGTCTCCAACATTCAAATCCTGCACCGTGCACATAAAATCCTTTTTACAAACGTCCAAGAACTGCTCGTGTTAGAGTCCGCCATTCTCCAGCTGCACTTATAAACCGTACAAATCAATGACAGCTCATGCTACCAAAAAAATCCCCCAACAAACAAAGTGTCGCCTGGATTTTTATAATTGGACTCATCCTCGGAGCCATTGTTGTAAAACAAGGCAATCCCATCATTCTCTACGAATACACTACCCAAACAGAGCCAAGACAGTTGCTGGAATGGATCTATATGTCTTGGCCTACCAAGGTAGGTTTCTTGTTAACTCTAATTGCTGGAGTAATTGCGCTTTGGTGCACTCAAAAAATACCCAAACCGCTAACGGCCCAGTTAATTCTGCCTATTTTTTGGCTTGCTTGGCAAACCATAGTTACGCTTGTTACCAGTGAAGCCAAAACACCAGCCCTAGTGTTACTACACTTTGCCTGTGGATTAGCGTGGTTCTACACCGGCGTATTGGCGATCCGGCCCCATTTAGAAAAATGGATCCCTTGGGCGGGCCTCGTATGCGGACTAGGAATCATAATCCTGTTTGGTTTCGACCAACGATTTGGCGGACTTGAGCAAACCCGAAAATTCTTTTGGGAACACATATACCCCACCTTACCTAACCCCGACCCTGAACTCATCAAACGGATGAATAGCAATCGGATTTTTTCCACCCTGTTTTATCCCAACACGCTAGCATCAGTCTTAATACTCTGCACCCCCATTGTTTTATGGAGCATTTGGAATATGGGAAGCATCTTTAAAAAGGACGCTCGAGTGTTCTTAATCATTGTATTCTCAGCCGGTGCATTCCTTTGTCTAGTTTGGTCCGGCTCAAAAGCAGGCTGGATAATTGCACTTTGCCAACTCACAATAGCAGGCTATTTCTTACCAGTGAACCCACAGCTTAAACGGATATTTTTAATCCTGGTGTTGCTAGCTGGTACAATCGGTTTTTTGTATCGATACCATACGTACTTACAGAAAGGAGCGCCTAGTGCCGAAGCAAGATTATACTATTGGAAAGCCGCCTTGAAATTGACTGCACAAAATCCATTGTTTGGAATCGGGCAAGGCAATTTCGGTCGCTATTACGCAAAGATTAAACCTCCGGAAGCGGAAATGGCCAAATTAGTCCATAATGACTACTTACAACAAGCAGTTGAATCAGGTATACCGGGATTCATCCTGTTTCTATCTGCAGTTGGAGTGTGCATGCTTAACGCAACCCGCCAAGCTATTAGAAGCCCGTACTCTGCTGTTTTTTGCCTCTGGCTTGGTCTTATAGGCTGGGCGTTGCAATCTTTTACGGAATTTGGGCTGTACATTCCAGCCGTGGGATGGATCGCCTTTTGTTTTTTGGGATGCTTAGCTATCCCGGTAAACGAAACACATGGCAGGTAAAACGGCAACCTTCCCAGGGCCAAATAACCGTCAACCAGTGCTATAAAAGCATTAATCTAATCCGTAATCGCAATCCACCCGTGATACACCTAAGAAACATCAAAAGCGAATCTGACGAATCAAGCATTGCCCACTTCGCCACAACCTTTCGAACTACAATCCATTGGTAAACTTTTGGATATCCTCATACATGTAAGAAAATGGACGGCTAATTACCCGAACACGCCGCCTCAGGCAAAGCCGAAGGAGAACACTGGGAACACTAAGGACTCCCTTTATGAAACGCTCTACTTGCTCACGGATTGACGTCAATATGTTCAAACCGTTAAGCTTAGACCATACATAAGCCATACAAATAGCAAAATGGTCGACCAAATATTACAGCGTCTGCTTGAGCTACAAGAGTTCGATCGAAAAATACGTGAACTGGAAGAGCTTCTGATTACACTGGGACCTCAACGGGCAGATATCAAACAGCGGCTGGTCCACGCACAAGCTGAGTTGGATGCCAAGCGAACTAGTCTAAGGCATGCCGAATCAGAAAAGAAACAATTCGAATTAGATATCGAAGCCAAAAGACAGCTCGTCCAAAAATACACGCTTCAACAATACCAAACCAAAAAAAACGAAGAATACCGCGCCCTCGCTCATGAGATAGAACTATGTAACCAGTCTATCTCACAACTCGAGGACCAAGTTATCCAGCTGCTGTTTCGAATCGACGAACTACTTAAAGAAATCCAGGAAGCCCAAATAAAATTGAAGAACACAGAACGTGAGGTTCAACAACTCTTGGCTGAAATCGATCGACGTGAGCATGAGCTGAAAACTGAACTCGAACAACTCCGGCAAAAAAGAGCCCGGTTGGCCTCCGAAATAGACCAAACTGCTTTGAATCACTACGAACGAATCGCAAAAAGCCGTGATATAGTGAATGTGGTCGTGGGGATTGACCGCGGTGTTTGCGGAGGGTGCCACGTCCAATTACCCCGACACTACATCGTCCAATGCCGCACAGGGAAAGAACTCGTCTTTTGCCCAAACTGTACCCGTATCCTCTACTACACACCAGAGATGAATACGATCAGAGCCGAGGAATAACCCCTCACAGATCACCCGTTAATGCAAACCCCGCAATGCCAACCCATGCCAAATCTCATGCGCCACACACAAAACCCACCTTCAAATTAACTCCCTAGCTTTCACTGTTCAGTCTATCCAACCCCTCACTCATCATACAATGCCTTCGCACCATACCTATCCGTCTAAGACGGTTTACTACTCGAAAATGAAAGTAGCCAAGTTTTACACGGCTCCAATCAACCCACTAGTACCCTATTCTCCCTGCATCTCCATTAGTGTTTTACATCCATACAAGAAAGATCCCCCGTTAATATCCAAAATCACAAACCCGGTAACGTTAAGAAAATTCGACTCGGCAACGGTTTTTACTTGGACAACCATTACAGCCACAGCCAAACAGTTGAGTAGAATGTGATGGCGGGCTTAATGTAGCCCCGCTCGTGAGCACATGGAATTTATAGATAGCCCATACTTGGGACGAAACACTGGGTTTAGATGTAGCCGCCGACGTGAGTCGACGGATAAATCCCCATATGTATGGGTTTACCAGTCACCATGGCATTATTCTACGTTGGAGTATAATTTTGTATTAGGGGTTCTGCACTTATACAGGCGCGGCTACACGCGATCCAAAAACTCAGCTTTTAACAAGCGCTCATGCCATTGTTCTACCCGATATAATTATCAAGTCCGGTTTTACATAAGACTCTTTATCTGGACAACATGTACAACTCCTTATAGTAAGAAGCTGACTGGCGTATCAACAAACGCAGCCATGAAGGCTGTCCAACACAGTGGGGATGCATCTTAACGTAGGTTCCTCGAATGGCAATTGCTTGGCAAGGATCAAATCGGATTATATGCTAGGAAATGCTATGCGCCCCATTCGCACCATTATGCTCTATATTGTGGGCGTTTTTATTGCCGCGGCTTTGCTTGCTCCCCTAATTTATCTTTTAGTCCATTCTATTCCTCACGCGCCTCCCTGGCTATTAGGGCAACCATTTTCGCGGTACTTTACCCGGATTGCTCTCGTTTTGGCAGTGCTGAGCCTTTTCCCTTTAGCTAAGCACCTTGGCTTTACTCAACTACATCAAATTGGTCTCTTGTTTTCGGCAGGTCAACTTCGATTCTTTTTCTGGGGAATTTTAGGTGGAGTTACCTCTCTGAGTTTTATCATCATTGTAAACGTGATCTGCGGAATTAGGGCACTTTCCCCATCCATAACCCTACCAATTATTGTCACCAAAACGGCTTCCACGATAGCATCAGCTATCACCATCTCACTAATCGAAGAACTGATTTTCAGAGGCTTTTTTTTTCACGCAGTTAAAAAAGCTTGGAACTGGATCTTTGCAATGGTCGTCTCTAGTATAATTTTTGCAGCGTTGCATTATATCGACACCAAATACAATCCTAGTCTCATAGAATGGTACACCGGGCTTGAAGCCCTCCCAAAAATCTTATCCCCCTTGGCTAGACCATCGGTAATTGTACCCGGCATGCTCAATTTATTTCTCGCTGGATGTATCCTATGTTACGCAGTTCATCATACCAAATCACTGTGGTTCCCCATCGGAATTCATGCAGGATGGATCATAGCTATCAAACTATCCCCAGCGTTCCTCCCACTTGCGCAACCAGGATCAGCTTTTTGGGGCAGTCACCGCATTGTTGACGGTTGGTTTGCTACACTCGTCTTGTCTGGTTTCTCAATAGCGATTGTAAAAGCTTTTCGCCGCCAGGAACCTAAATTCCCATACCTCAAACTTTGGGGATAAACCACAAACATGCTGGAAAACATTAAGAAGATTTTAGGGGGAATAATCGACCTTCTCTACCCACCTTGGTGCGTAGTTTGTAAAGAGAACCGTGCAAGTCCAAAAGATGGGCTAGTTTGCAGCGCGTGTGTAGCGCGAATACCTCACCTGAACCCCCCTTTCTGCGCTAAATGCGGAAGCCCTTATCCAGGCAATATCACTATTGACTTCATCTGTTCAAATTGCACCTCCATTCGATATGAATTTACGTATGCCAGATCAGCCATTCTCGCCACTGGTATAGCATTGGACCTAATTCACGCATTTAAATACCAACAAGCCACATGGCTCGAACCACTTTTGGGCAGGCTCTTTGTAGAAGCCGCCCTACCTGATCTCACAAGCACTAAGTGGGACTTGATCGTCCCCGTACCACTCCACCCTACCAGGGAACGAGAACGCGGATTTAACCAAGCATACGTTCTTGCAAAATACCTCTCGAGAGCAACCCAAATCCCGATTAAATCCGTTCTGCGACGAACCCGATATACCCACACCCAAACCACCCTTTCTAAACAGGCACGCCTTGAGAATGTCCAAGACGCTTTCGCTCTCGCTACAACTCCCAACCTCGTCAAAAACAAACGCGTCATCCTCGTAGATGACGTCTTCACTACAGGAGCCACCACAAATGCATGCGCTAAGGTCTTACGGAGGGCTGGAGCTACCAAAGTAGCCGTTTGGACGCTTGCGCGTGGTGTATAACCATTTGGGTATCAATAAAATATGCCAGTCTTGAACTTTCTAACGCGTTTCTCCATAATGACTGACTGAATATATGGCAAAAACTGGCAGGTTTATAAAAAAACCCCCTCTGCCGGGGCCACAAGCTGTGGGCCATATGCAAGGGGGGAATGGTGCAATACGATCAGGGAAACTGCCCAGGAAACCGAAGCTAGCTCCTACATCCAAAAAGTTAGAGATTCCGGATGGGCTTTGGACAAAGTGTCCAGAATGCGAAAACATCATTTTTGATAAAGAACTGGACGAAAACCTGAAAGTCTGTCCTATTTGCCAATATCACTTTCCGATGAGCGCCCGGGAGCGGATCCACCTGCTAGTAGAAACCTGTTCGTTTGAAGAGATAAACGGCGAATTGGAAAGCATTGACCCTTTGGAATTCGAACTACCGGCGCAGGAGGTAGTGTTACCTGGTGCAAACCCCAAAAAAATCACTGTCTCCCCAGTCTCATATAGGGAAAAACTGAAGGCCAATAGAGCTAAAACGGGCTACACGGAAGCTATTATAACGGGGTTATGTATGATCGGCCCTCATCGTGTTGCGTTAGGTGTTATGGACTTCCGATTCCTAGGCGGTTCCATGGGTTCAGTAGTTGGGGAAAAAGTTACACGACTTGTCGAAAAGGCCACCGAGAATCGACTTCCTGTGATTATAATTGCTGCAAGCGGTGGAGCCCGGATGTACGAAGGTATGTTTAGCCTAATGCAGATGGCTAAGACAGCCGCCGCCCTTGCTTACCATGCACGAGCAGGCCTGCCTTATATAAGCGTGCTTACTCACCCCACAACTGCGGGCGTAATGGCAAGCTTTGCAAGTTTGGGAGATCTCATAATTGCAGAACCTGGCGCGATGATCGGATTTGCAGGCCCTAGAGTCATTCGCGAAACAACCCAATCCGAACTTCCTCCAGGCTTCCAAACTGCTGAGTTTCTTTTGGAACATGGATTGATAGATGCAATTGTCCCCCGAAAAGAGCTGAAACAACAGCTAATTTATTACCTAGATTTTCTTAATATCCATCGGCGGGCTGAATGAACCAAGATGGGAACTATCCAGTCACCCCTGAGCAGGTTGCTCGTGCTCCCTTGCGCCCAGGAACACTCTATCTTGTCGCAACCCCCATCGGCAATCTAGAAGATATCACCCTTCGCGCCTTGCGCGTCCTCAAAGAATGCGATGTCATCGCAGCAGAAGACACCAGGCGGACAGGTTTACTTCTAAGACATTTTGGCATTTCAAAACCTATACTTAGCTGCTTCAAATTCAATGAATCAAAACGCGCCTCGGAAATTTTAGATCGCTTAGCAAAAGGTCAAACCGTGGCTCTTGTCACTGACTCTGGTACACCAGGGATAAGCGATCCTGGCCAACTTTTAGTAAGAAAAGTAATAGACGCCGGCTTCAGAGTTGAACCTATACCCGGACCGTGTGCATTGATTGCTGCTGTCTCAGCGTGTGGACTCCCAACCAACGAGTTTCATTTTATTGGCTTTCTTCCCCACAAGGGGGCACGCCGACAAAAAGCGTTAGAGCGATTAAAGACTATTCCAGGTACACTAGTAATTTACGAGTCACCCCACCGGATCTTGCGCCTTTTCCAAGAGCTTGCACAAATTTTCCCCACCCGAGAAATAGTTGTCGCAAGAGAACTCACAAAAAAATTCGAGGAGTTCCAGCGTGGCTCCGCAAAAGAATTACTTGATCACTTTCTAAAACACCCACCGAAAGGCGAATTTGTAATTCTAATTAGCCCCCTTGCCGATGAAATTACACAAATTTCCCCGGATTCAGAATCCCCTTCGGATCAAGCGCACGTTTAATCTGGGTATGTAACCATCTCACTTCACGGCTTGTTGCCAAAGGCCACCAACGCAATTTTGCTAGACCAACCCCATGTTCTCCTGTAATTGCACCTCCCAACTTAATTACATATTCAAATAAGTTATCTAAAACCTTTTCTGCCGTTTCCCGAGCGCCTGGTTTGTTGAAGTCTACCATCACATTTGTATGAATATTGCCATCTCCTGCATGGCCAAAACACGCAATTTGCAATCCTGTTTCATACTGTAATCGCGCAGTGAACTCGAAAAATTCAACAAGCTTTCCCCGGGGAACCACTATGTCCTCGTTTAGCTTAACTAATCCTGTATCTTTAAGGGCGCGTGAAAATTCCTTCCGGATTTTCCAGATTTCCTCGCACTCTTCTTTCCCCAACCCAACCTGTACAAACAATGGGGCGTAATTTTCTATAACGCGTTTGAGTTTTTCGATTTCAATTCGCACTGATTCTTCCTGGCCATCAATCTCCACTATCATGTGGGCACGCGCATCCTTGAGTCGGGGACTCCCCGTCCGACGATAAGCGGCTGCGATTGTAAATTCATCAGCTAGCTCTATTGCACACGGCAATATACCTGCCCTGAAAATCCCTTGAAGCGCCCGCACCGCACTAATCATAGACTTAAATCCGACCGCCAAATTTGCTCTAAAGGGCGGCAGCGGTATGAGCTTAAGGGTTGCTTCTGTTATAACCCCGAGCAAACCTTCCGAACCCACAAAGAGTCGATGGAGGTCAAATCCTACCTTATTTTTGTGAGTACGTCCCCCTAACCTCACTACCGTTCCATCTGCAAGCACTACTTCCAAACCTAGAACATAATCCCGCGTGACTCCGTATTTAAGACACCGGGGCCCCCCTGCATTGGTACTAATGTTACCACCAATAGAACTTTCATCACGGGAAGCTGGGTCCGGCGGATAATATAATCCTACTTTTTCAACAGCCTCTTGCAACGTTTGAGTAATCACACCAGGTTGTACGACTGCCACGAAATCGTCAGGGTTGATCTCAATAATCTTATCCATCTTCTCCAGAGAAAGGACGATGCCACCCCTTATAGGCACACACCCTCCAACGTATCCATGTCCAGCTCCTCTTGGAGTCACAGCTATCCCACGACGATAAGCAAATCGCATGACACGCGAAACTTCGTCAGTGCACGTAGGTAACACCACAGCATCTGGTACGTTAGAGGCAAACCACTCATCCCCAGCATAACGACCCAAGCTTTCAGAATTGTCCAAGACAACCTCTTGGCCTAACAACTTCTTCAAATCCCTTACCCAGTTAGGTTTTCTTGTTCTACACACGAATTGCCAAGAAAATCAAAACCACAGCAGAGTCAAGCCAAGATTTTTACCCAACTAAATCACAACTCGCTGTGAATAAGCGAAATCGTAATGCGTCAATTGCTTTGGTGAATAAAAACTGCAACTTGTGTGTGGATGAGCGATACCAAGCTGAGTAAACTTCGACACAAACAATGACGCAAAAAAAACCATGGAATTACTTCTGGAACGCTACCATTGCTGTTTTCACACTCATAGTAACATGTATATCAGAAATAGCCTTAGCCTCCGAAACTCAACCACTAACATCCCCAGGAAAGACAACCTCGAAAACACAGAACGCTACACAAATCCAAAAAACGAATGCAGCCCCTAAACCAACATGGCACGGTTTTGTGAACTTAGGACTCACTTTATATAGCGGATACCGGGATGCATACATAAGCAGTGCAAGTGTTTCAGCCACCCACAAACGCGCAGCTGATACCATTCGCCTAAGTGCTAACGGTGGCTACGGCGAGGCAAAAATTAGAAGAGAGACTGTTACAATCGCGAAATATATACGGGGCCAGGGCTCTTATGAACGTCCAATTAACCAAAAGTTGTGTGTCAGCCTGCAAACACAGGGTGAATCAGATTATGTGCTAGGAATTGATTATCGTGTAGTTTCAAGTGTATCCCTTGGATATAAGTTCATTTCGACCACCAATTTGTCTTTGAATGCAGAGGTGGGACCCGCGTTGACTATTGAAAAATTCCATCATGAAGATGATAACGTTTACCCGACCATTTACCTGGGTGAGCGTTTTGACTACGTGTTTCCTAATGGACCTAGAATTTGGCAAAGGACTGCCTGGATCCCAGACTTCCAAGATTGGCCTGACAGACAATCCCTACGTTCCGAAGTTGGATTAGAAACACCTCTTACTTCTAGATTCGCGTTGCGAGTTGTGTTTGAACATAGCTATGAAAACCCCCCTCCCCGGAATAGAAATGCACATGAAGCCCGCCTTACCACTGGGCTAAGTTATACGTTCTAAATCGACCACAAATTACTACTGCAACCTAAGCAACGCTTGTGCATGTTTTCGGGCAGTTTCCGATTGGCCGCCTAGCATCCGCGCAAGCTCGCTTACTCGCTTTGCGTCGTCGGCTAATTCAATCACCGCTTCAGTCTGGTTGCCATGGATTATTTTTGAGACCACAAAGTGCCGCTCAGCAAAAGCAGCTACTTGCGGCAAGTGAGTTATACAAATCACCTGATGCCTCCGCGCTAACCCGCGCAGTCGCCGTCCAACTTCCAACCCTGTTTCACCACCTATATTCGCGTCAACTTCATCAAACACTAAAATGGGCACTTGGTCACATGCTGCTAAAACAGTCTTCAGTGACAACATCACACGCGCTAATTCCCCACTAGAAGCAACCTGACGCAACGAGCGTGGTTCCTCACCCGGATTCGCACTAAACATAAACTCAATAATGTCAAAACCAGCCAATGAAAATCCTTCATCATATTCCTCTCCCGATTTGCTTTCAAACCTCACGTCAAACTTACAGTGTTTAAAGCCTAGGTGTTGTAACTCATTTGTGACCTCCTCAACCAATTTAGGGATGATGGATTTCCGGGCTTTAGCTAGTTCAAGACCTACTCGTTGAATTTCACACCGTAGCTCGGCTAATTTTTGTTCCAACTCCTTTAGTCGTTCCTCCCGCGATTCTAACTCCCACAGCCTCTTCCGCGCCTCTTCAAGACTTTCCAATACGTTTTCTAGCGTAGGGCCGTATTTTTTCTTCAACAGGTTCAGCAAATTGTACCGGTCCTCTAATGCAGCAAAACGCGCAGGGTCAAATTGTACCCCCTCTAAATACCTCTCCAATTTCCGAATAAACTCACTTAGCTGCTCCATTAGTATTCCATGATCCTCGACTAACCCGGTGGCACTCTGATCTAGACCTTTAATTTCCCGCAAAATGCGACCTACCCGACTCAAGGTTGCTAGTGCACCACCCTCCTCTGAACCAAGCAGTTTCGTCACCTCCCATCCCAATTCACTAATCCTGGCTGCATGGCGCGCCTGATTGTATGCTCGCTCAATCTCCTCATCTTCATTACGCCTTAGGTTAGCCTTCTCAATTTCCTCAACCTGATGCCTCAAATAGTCGAGTTGCTGTAGGTATATTCGTTCGTCCTGAACCAAATCACGCTTTCTAGATTTTAAGTCCTGATACTGCTGTACTAACGATGAAAATCGCTTACGCAAAGAATCCAAATTTCCGTAGCGATCCAGAAGCAATAGTTGCACCCCAGGATCTAAAAGCGACTGATGCTCATAAGGACCATGAAAATCCACTACTAGGCGCCCTAGTTCCCTCAAAACTGATAAATTTACTGGGGAGCCGTTAATCGTCTGCTTGGAAGTGGCCCGCGCACTGATAAGCCGTCTAACTGCCACCGGGTCATCTGCTGAAATCCCACGATCCTCCAAAAATTTCCTAACCTCCTCACTGGCCTTTGAAAAATCGAAAACCGCTTCAATCACACATTCTTCAGCGCCTGTGCGTATAATTCCACGCTCAGCCTTCTCTCCCAACACAAGCATCAGCCCGTCAATCAATATTGATTTACCAGCCCCAGTCTCGCCCGTTATCACATTGTACCCTGGGCTAAACTCAATCTCCGCCGATCTTACTATAGCGAGATTCTTCAACTTCAATACTTGCAACATAATCAACCTTCATCCCTCAAAATGCAGCCTTTATCCTCCCACGAATTGTAATCCTTACTCTAGATTTTGCAATGCAACCATACCCAGTCCCGCGTACATCTACCGATTTTTAGAAGAACCCATAATGTCAAAAGTAACCCCTAATAGGGACCGAACCCTAAGCGCCCATCGCCCCATGCAGATGAATCCGTGATGCCGTTCTCAAATTGATGTAGCCCCCTTAACCCGCCTGATTAACCCCTTTTACATTGTAAAAGATTGCCAAAAGTACTACCGAAGTTTATCCACGTCTTGCGTATTCCCCACCAAAAACTTACCAGCAATAGGAAGTTAAACCGGAGCAACAAAGTCCGGTTAAGGAGCGAAACAAAACCCAGTGTCGGGTGTGACCCCACCCAACACTGGATTTGCAAGGGACTAACCTTGGCGCAAAAGCCAAAAAACTCACATTTGAGGGGTCCGCATCTGGCGGACTAACTCCCGAATCCCATAACGTTCTAACGCAAACCTGACCAATCGAATATTTATATCGGTCAAATTTTCCTCCCCGAATATTATCTCAGCAACACCACGGACAATACGCTCAAACGTTTCATTCCCATCAGCCTGAAATGATCGATCGAGCCTAGGCTGTGGCTGTGCAGGTCCTGTACCTATCGGTTTTTGTTGCATCGGTTGCATATTTCCTTGAGCTGGTTGCATGTGTCCAAAATCACTAAAATCTCTACTTGCTGCAAAACTTTCTACCGATTCTTGGGCCCACCCTGGACTCTTATTACCCAGGGCTGGACCATACCCACCATAACCTTTAGAACTAGCAAGTTCTGGGCCAACTTCCTCGACTCCATTGTACTCTGATCCAAATTTCCCCGCTTCCTCGAGGGCTTCAGAAGCAATGGGCCCTTCTGATACTGGCTCAGCCATCTTTTCCTGTTCAACTTCGGCTAGTTCTGACTCAATCTCTTCAACGGCCGGCGTCTTTTCATTTGGCATAACGTCCGGAACACTGACTTGCTCGCTTGGGGCAAAGGGAATAGTCTTCCCGGTTCCAGGGGTCTGAAAACCTGGAGGCTGCCCAACTTTTTGAGCCTTGGCTTGCATCTCGACACCTCCTCGAACAGAAGGTGTCATCCCTTTAGCATACGATTCTACCCGTCCAGTCAAATCAGGCGCAGGTATAGGCCCCATCTTCGATTGCGATTTGGTGCTCACCGCGAGCGGTGCTTCTTCCACCGCGGGCTGAGCATCTTCTATTTGTGCACTTTCAGTTACCTCCTCCGATTCTTCCCTCGCCAATGCTTCTTCAGCAGCGGTCTCAGTCAACACCCCTTTGTCCGAATCCTGGGCCACTTGCACCTCTTTGGCTTTCGATGCCTTCAGTTTAGAATCTAGCAACAATGTAATTGCTTTTAACGCCAACTCCATCGGCGATACCGGCTTCGCAATAAATTCATTACCACCACTTAGAACGCTCTGAACTCTGTTCTCAAAGTCCGCATTTGCAGTTACAAACACTACAGGTGTAGTTTTTTGATGGGCCAGTTGCCGGATACGTTTACATACATCAAACCCATCCATTCCAGGCATCCGAATATCTAGCAAAATAAGATCGAAAGATTCTCGTGTAAGTAAATCTAAGGCCTGCCTAGGATCTTTCACCCCTACCGCCCCTAGATTAGCCCGTTGCAATGCTGTAACCATAACATGATTGCAGACTGCGTCATCATCAACCACGAGTACCTTTGCTTGTAAACCTGCGGTGGGAGAGTCTTCGTCTATTCTCTCTACCAACCTTTTTAGGCAATCTGCAGTTTGCGCGATTGTCTGCAAAACCGAAGCAGTGACAGTCCCTGGCTTAAATACTAACTCAAAAAGCAGGGCTTCAAAGGCACTGGTAAGAATCGCCAATCGAGAAAACCCTGTTAATGCGGCCCGCGCCGTAATAAAATGAACCCGCTGGTACAACTCGCTTAAAGTCACTGCACCAGCAGGCTGATTCGCTGACTTTATATAACTTATCGCTAAGCGCCGAACCTGATCAACCTCCTCAGCCAATCGAGAAAGAAATTCGTCCCTGGCTTGCGTTATGCTCTCTCTCTCCACCTCTTCAGGCGGCCTGGCGGGTCTGATCCCCTCACCTTGCTGAGGCAAGAAGCTCTTGACGACCTCAACTAACATTGCGGGCGTACACTGCGTCTTAAATAGCGGCTTATTTGCCCCAGCAAGCATTGCCTTTTTGACCATGTCCGCCAGGTAAGCGTTGGAAAGAACAATCACTGGTAAAGTGCTTAATTGGGGCTTGCTCCGTATAAACTTCAATACGTCCAACCCATTGACCTTGGGCAACATTAAGTCAAGGATTACTAAATCCGGTTTCTCACTGCTCAAATATTGCGTGGCGGCCGCCCCGTCCTCGACTACATCCACAGTAAAACCCTCATTCTCTAACCTGGACCGGTATACCGCAACAACTACCGGATCGTCCTCCACAAATAGGATACGCTTTGCTTGCGCTTTCTTCATCTGGCGAGTTTCTTTTGCCATATTCCAATCCGCATTTTAATTCTACCACTGTTTAACACACATGTCGTGCACCAAATTCCAATCCGACAAAAACCCTCTAAGCAATTATCAGGCCAACCTGGAAAGCTAAACAAAAATGCTATTTCAAATTCCTTCTGCCGCTTTTTCCAGCTAAAAGACGCTCTCGGGCCCATCACATGTGTCATCCTCAAAAACAACATGTCTTGAAATCTACCAATTTTAGGCTCGCCGGCTACAGGAAATTCAAACCCGCTGCTTCCTTGGTAAAGGGTAACTTAGCCTGTAATCTAAAACCAAAGTAATGTGGATTTTACGTTATCTCAAGTGTCTGCTTTACGGCATAATGCAGTGAGATATTTGGACAGAGCTACCCCCGGACACTGATACGTACATTGCTAGAGACCAAGGCAATATTCACCACCCGATTTACCGAGCGTTTATCATAGTGCGGATCCTGGGTTTACAAAGGTGACCAACTTATAGATTCCACTCATCTCCCGGTTCTAAGCTCTTGCTTAAAAGCGCCACAGACAGTAGTTTTGACTCTGTTGGAGGTACACATATGAAAATCGTTTTAGCTTTCCTTGGAGTAATCCTCATATTGGCCATATTTGCATTACTTTACGTCGTCGCGATTTACAATAAACTCGTTATTCTCCGCAACAGATTTAGAAACGCTTTTGCTCAAATAGAGGTACAGCTAAAAAGGCGATATGATCTGATTCCGAATTTGGTAGAGGCTGCGAAAGGATACCTGAAGCATGAAAGACAAACACTTGAAGCAGTTATTAATGCCCGAAATTCTGCAGCGGCAGCCAGTAGCCGAGCCGCTCAAAACCCAGGTGACGCAGGAGCTATGAAAGAATTGTCGGGTGCTGAAACAACTTTGACAGGGTTCTTAACTAGGTTCTTCGCACTAGTGGAAGCTTACCCCGATTTAAAGGCAAATCAAACAATCCTCCAACTTATGGAGGAGCTGACATCAACAGAAAACAAGATTTCCTTCGCCCGGCAGGCATATAACGATGCTGTAATGGCCTATAACACCACCCGTGAAGTATTCCCAAACAACATCGTCGCTGCTCTGTTTAACTTCCCACCCGCCGAACAATTTGTAGTTGAGTCATCCCAAGAAAAGGAGGCACCGAAGGTTCAGTTTTAATCATTATGCTAGAAAAACTCCTAGGAATCAGAATTGGGTAGATGCTAGACTTTTTTGAAAGGCAAGAGCGTGCACGGAAACGAACCACACTTTTAACACTGCTTTTTGCCCTGGCAGTCTTGTTCTTGAACATTGGAGTCTACCTAGCCGTAGTGCTCACAATTAACCTTTGCTTCGACCCGCAGAAGTTAATTGATTCTAGCTTTGGCAAGTTCTCACATAGATGGTGGGACCCAGAACTCTTTTTATGGACGTGTGTTATAACTACAAGCATAATCGCCATTGGAGGGATTGTTAAAACAATAGAGCTGAGTCAAGGTGGGAGCACAATTGCTGAAATGCTTGGTGGTAACCTCGTCCCCCCTAACACAAATGATCCAAAGCTTCGCAAACTTTTAAATGTAGTCGAAGAAATGGCAATAGCATCAGCCCTTCCAGTCCCCAGGGTGTATGTGCTCCCAGACAAAAGCATAAATGCGTTTGCCGCAGGACTAACCCAACACGATGCAGTTATCGGTGTAACTCAAGGTTGCCTCACCTACCTCAACCGCGACGAACTTCAAGGCGTTATCGCACATGAATTCAGTCACATCCTCAACTCAGATACCCGAATAAACCTTCGACTTACTGGATTAATTTTCGGCATTGTTGGCATTGCGGTGATAGGGAGGGTTCTCATAAACACCCGCTCCAATGGAAGAAGGCAAAATCCACTGGCTTTCTTAGGACTTGCCCTTCTTATTGTCGGGTATGTGGGCGTGTTTTTTGGCCGGCTAATACAAGCCGCCATAAGCCGCCAACGGGAACTTCTAGCGGATGCCTCAGCCGTACAATTTACACGTAACCCGGACGGCTTAGCCAGAGCACTCAAGAAAATCGGTGCCCTCATGTACGGCTCGCAGATCAGCTCCCCACATGTGGAAGAAACGGCTCACATATTTTTTGAAAATGCGAGGACCTCCAGACTCTTTTCCACGCATCCACCGTTAGAGGCTCGAATTAAAGCTTTGGATCCTTCATGGGACGGAACGTTCCCAGTACTTATCCAACCTGAGGAGATGTATGAGGCCCCCCAAAAACCTCCTCTTGTTGCACCTACACTACAAAGTGCCACTTACGCTCCCGAGGTTTTTATGGCTTCAGTGGGCACTGTATCTCCGAAGGCCGTTGAATACGCTACTGAATGGAAAGAACAAATCCCCAGCAAAGTCCTTGAAACAGTCAGGGACCCTACAGGCGCAATGTGCATGCTTTTGGCAACCCTTTTAAGCGAGAATCAGGAAATCCGGAATCAACAGTTGATTACAATTGAAGACAGTTTCGGCAACAAATTGCGATCGGAAATTTTGTCTGCATATGAGCAGTTAAGGACGCTGCCCGTGTATTCTAAGCTCTATCTGTTAAAACTCGGATTGCCTGCGATACAGCTTCTGAGCATTACTCACCTGAAGAAACTCATTTCCACTATCGATAAACTCATACTTACGGATAATAAAATCGACCTATATGAATTTGCCCTAGCACAAGCAATTAAACGCCATGTTTTACCCGTTATAAACCCAAGTGTGTTGAGGCGGCCCGTGCAATATTACAGCTTCCGACCTTTATTGGCTGACTGCGCAATGGTAGTGGCCGCCGTGGCAAATGCAGGAGCTCCAAATTATGCAGCGGCAAAAACTGCTTTCTTACGCGGATGGTCTAGTAGCGCTCTTAGCCAGTTTCCACCACCACAACCAGCCGGAAACACTATTTCAATCGACGCGCTCCAACAAGCACTAGATAAGCTGGCCTTGGCAGCACCCCCTATAAAACGCGCTGTTTTAGAAGCAGCTGCTCATGCTGCGGCATACGATGGAAAAATTACCGCTTCAGAAGCAACCCTCCTGCGCGCCGTAGCAGATGTTTTGGGTTGCCCAATACCTTTCTTCGTTCAGGGCGTGTAATATCTTGCCTCGACCCAAATAATCCGATTAGAAAGGAGGTTGACCTGGACAAGACCCTGTTTAAACTAATAAATGGGAAACGCGCGGAGAGATGGCAGAGTGGTCTAATGCGCACGCCTGGAGAGCGTGAGTGGGGCTAAAACCCCACCGGGAGTTCGAATCTCCCTCTCTCCGCCATTTATTTTTGGTAAATCCGTTCCCGAAGCCCATCAAGTGCTACCAGCACGTCACACAATCGCTGAAGCAAAGGCGTGCTAACCCGTAAGGTTGCTGCTCGACGAAGAGGTTCTAAGAAAATCGCATCTAATTCCATTGGCAATCCCTTTTCAAAGTCCAATAGAGTAGACGCCTTGTACGGCCCCATAACTGACGTCAACTCAAACATTAGGTCAATAAATCCCTTGCTGATTTGTATGTCATAAGCGCCAGCTGTTGTTCTAAGCTCCTCCATCAATCCCCTTATTACCTCTTTCCATCCTGCATGCTTCAACAGGTCCTCAGTCGTCAAAACCGGACGTAAAACCACTTCCGGGGCAAAATCCAAAGTTTTGCTCATAAAAACCTCATATCCTACTATTCCTGCAACGCCTAAACCGTTAAATGGGACATTCCACATTAGCTTTTCCCAATGAGCACGTTGGACGTTTTCAACCACGTCACACTGAATGCTGGCACTTCTAAATATTTCCGCGATTTCCAAAGTGCGTGTAGTGGGCGGCCCCGAATACTCACCAATGACTATTCGGCCATGGGCTAGGTGTTTTACGACACCAGGGGCGATCCTATTTAAACACACAAAGCAGTGGCCAGACATTACCCTGTTCGGGCCGAAGATCCTCGCAAGCTCATCGTCACTACCTAGTCCATTCTGTAAAGTAAGAACAACTGAGTCAGGCCCAACCAAAGGCATAATTAATTCCCGGAAACGGTGATTGGCAGTCGTTTTCAAGGCAACTAATATTAGATCTGCAATCCCTACTTCATGAGGATCTTTTGCAGGTTTAGGGTGTGCAACAAAGCTTTCCTCAAAACTTTCGATTAAAACCCCGTTTGATCTAACCACTTCATAATCGGATCTTAAAAGAAAAACTACGTCATGGCCTGCCTTCCAAAGCTTTGCGCCGTAGTAGCTCCCGAGAGCGCCACACCCCACTACAGCAATCCTGTTGATCTTTCCCATCGCTAGCACAAACAAAAAGGCACTCTGAAGATTTTCTCCCCAGAGTGCCCTACATCAAAATCAAAATAATCGTTACTTCTTCTGACTCTGACCAAGGACGGCGTCTTTCGCAGCCTTAGCAATGCGGAATTTAAGTACACGCCGAGCAGGGATCTCAATAGGTTCTCCAGTCTTAGGGTTCCGACCTTTTCTTGCCTTCCGGTGAACAACCACCAGCTTCCCCAAACCTGGAATTACGAACCCACTCTTTGCATGTTTATATGCCAGATTCACCAATTCTTCCAACACGGCACCAGCCTGTTTCTTGGTGATGCCTGCCACTTCTGCTAACGCCTTTACTAGCTCACTCTTCGTCAGTGCCATAGTCAGTCTCCTTTTTTAGGTTTAAGGCAAAAACTCTTTCCGGCTTTCACCTAAAAGCCGGAATTACTGCCCTTATTAAAGCCATTCATTAAAAATCAGCAAGCAGAAAATTTTATTACCACCATTTGGCAAGAGCGTTATGTGAGAACGATCTTGTCTCCTTCTTTCAGCGTAACGATTGCCTTTTTTAACTCTTGAGTGTGACCAGGGTGTGCAGTCAATCGCCGCTTTACTTTGCTTGGCATGTTCAAGGTTTGCACATCGATGACTTTCACATTAAACAATGTTTCTACTGCCCGCCGTATTTCCGGTTTAGTCGCACGTCGATCAACAATGAAAATGTATTGGTTATTTTTTTCGCCCAGGCGAACAGCTTTTTCAGTCAAACGAACTGTTTTGATAATCTCGTACGGGTTCATGGCGTACTATGCCTTTAAAAGGCGATCCTCTATCTTTTCAAACGCACTCTTAGTAACAAGGAGTTTTTCTGGATACAAAACTTCAAAGGCACTAACTTGTTCCCCTGTGGTCAAAATAACGTCCGGGATATTTCGGGCAGCAAGCTTTAAATTCCTATCCAAGTCTGACACCACAACCAAGCTTTTACCTTCGAGCCCCAAGGCCTTTAGTAATCCTACCATCTCACGAGTCTTTGGGGATTGAAGCTTTATTTCGTCAACAATGATCAGATCACCCTCCTTAATTCGTTCACTTAGTGCCTTCCGCAGCGCTAACAATTTAGTGGCGTGATTTACTTTCTTGGTATAATCACGCGGTTTTGGACCAAAAACGACCCCACCTTTCCTCCAAAGCGGTGAGCGAATCATACCTGCGCGGGCTCTTCCTGTCCCCTTCTGAGGCCAAGGTTTTTTGCCACTCCCTGATACCTCACCCTTTGTCTTAGTACAAGCAGTCCCACGCCTAATAGCTGCTAAATGTGCAACAATCACATCGTGTACCGCTTGGGTACCCCGCCCGTCGCGGATAAGCTCAAACTTGAGCTCATATTCACCACAAACTTTTCCAGTAATATCACGTACTTCCAGTTTCATACGCAAATTCTATTTCTTCGTAGAAGTACCTGCACCTTTACTAACACTCTTTGCACCTCCCAATTTTGTAAATGCCGCTGCTTGTACTTGCTGCGCCGCCTTCTTCTGAGCCCAACCTTTAGGGCGTTTCTTAGCTTCGCGAACTATCACTATGTCACCTTTCGCTCCTGGCACTGCGCCTTTCACCAAGATCAAGTTATCTTCTGGAATCACTTGTACTACCTGCAAATTCTGTATTGTGCGGCGGACACATCCCATGTGCCCAGGCATCTTTTGCCCACGTTTCACATTGCCCGGGAAAGACCGTTGACCTATTGCACCTATACGCCGATGCCACCCCTTTGCCCCGTGGGATGCATCTCCCCCACGGCATTTAAATCGTTTAACCACCCCTTGAAAACCTCGTCCCTTAGTGTAACCAATCACATCTACATAATCCCCAGCCTGAAATATTTCCGGTCCTATTAGTTGGCCCGGTTTAACCTCCAAGCTGAAATCTCTAAATTCGCGAATCATTGCTATTGCCGGAATGGGTTCTTTCGGACCGCGTTCCTTAATCGACCCGAGGATACTCTTGTCTAAGCCCCCATATTTCATTAGGTGCCCCAACTCTGGACGAGTTAATCGTTGAGGCTTCTGATCGCCAAAGGCTAGCTGAACAGCGAAATACCCATCAGTCTCCGGCGTCTTCACTTGAAGGACCCGGTTTGGACCAGCCTTAATAACGGTCACGGGTACAACATTACCATCCGAGTCATAGACCCGGGTCTGACCTAATTTCCTTCCTAATAATCCAATTGGCATAGCGCCTAAAAATTTAAATCAACTATTTGTTGAGGACCTTAATTGAGACATCCACCCCCGCCGGGAGGCTTAATTTCTTTAATTCCTCCACTGTGCGTATGGGCGGATCTAGAATATCTATTAATCGCTTGTGCGTGCGCTGCTCAAATGTCTCCTGCGACTTCTTATCAGTATGAGGAGACCGCAAAACCGTAAATCGATGAATTTCTGTAGGTAAGGGGATTGGCCCGGAAACCCTAGCGCCAGTCCGCTTCGCCGTTTCAACAATCTCATGAGCGGACTGGTCGACTAGCCGGTAATCATATGCCTTAAGCTTAATCCGTATACGCTGAGCCGCCATAAATCAAAGAACGCGTTTCAAATTGTTTTGTTTAAACTTTGCCCGCTTTAATCAAACGGGAAAGGTAAAATAACATTTCGCCAACATGTTGCAACTAGTTTTTTTACTCAAGTAACCAAGGGCAACTAAGATACCCAATCGCCTGGCTTGGCGAAAAAATCTTGACAAAAAATGCTAAGAGTAAATCTGTTAGCACATCAACACCACCATTCGCTCAAATACAAACTTCGGCATTCCAGGCCCTAGAAGTGTAATCCCAATCACCAAGCCGCTCAAAATGATCCCACAGTGTGACTCACTGGTTAGGTACTAACCTCTCTAACACAGGCATTGATCCCCATTCACCTTGCCTGTTCTTCAAAATATAAGCTTCTAAAATCGGTAAGGTATTTATAACCTCCTGTGCTTCTTCCGGCTCCATTACCATCAATCCAGTTGATACAGCATCCGCCATTGCCGCGCTATCTGCTGTCACAACACACAAACGCAAACCCTCGACAGGTCTACCTGTCCTCGGCGATATGATTTTACCACAAGAACCATTCGCAGCCAATTCGTCTTCCAAACCAGTAAGCGAAACAGATAATGCGGCGTCACTCACCTCCATAACCGCAAGCAGTTTGTGGGCACGAACCCAGTTAGGGTTGTCCACGTCTTCCATGTGACGCGGCGGCAAGTATACTAAGACTTGCGCTGTCAAGTTTCCCTCTCCGGGTGCTTTAGCCATGGGAGGGCGCACACCCACTCGCCAAGGAGTTCCAGCAGGGCTCTTACCAAAACACCAGATCGTCCGGGCCCCTCCGTGTAAAAGAGCACTCTTTATCCCCGCACCACGGATTATTGGGACTAGCTGATCAAGCGTATACCCCTTCCTTATGGCACTTAAATCAATTTGCAATTTTTCACTTTCAAAGTGCACTGTTCTTTTGCCCCGGTCTATCTTCACCTTTCCCCACCCTACGCTGTTCACCCACGCTCGTAGAACCTCAGGGTCCGACGCGCATTTTGAGAGCCTGCTCTCGATCCAAGCCTGTACTAACCCACCTATACTCGCATCAAAGGCTCCTTTGGTGACCTTCCAAGCCTTTCCGCAAACCTCTAAAACGTCCAAAAACTCTTCAGATACAATCACTGGTTCTACAGCAGCCCTTTTATTAACTCTGTTAAGCTCACTATCGGGAAAATATGGGCTAAAATGCGATTCTAATTCCTTAATCCTGTTCATTGCTGCTTCCGCAACTGCCTTTAATTGCCCCTCCGCTGATCCATGTAATATAACTTCGAAACACGTGTTCATCGCAAGACACTTATGGTACATTGTAATCATAGTCTCCCTCCAACCCTAGCTATGGGAAAATGTGTACTACTGGTAACACTAGCAATCTCTTTAAAAGTTTCACGACCTACAAATGTTTAGCCTTTTCCGTCGCATGAAGAGCCCGCTTTGACAAGCCACAACCACTTCGTGCACAATTAATCCCCACCCAATAGAAACCAAAAGGGAGAGAAACTTGGGTCACAATTGGCTTACGCCTGTAGTATCTCGCAAACAGGACCAATAATGCACTTCGCTCTGACATGCACCGTAATTTTACATGAAAAATCGCGCTAATTTCCAGCTCATTATTAACCACATAAAAGTGACACGTATACCCACATTTATCGCTACGCTTCCAACCTCAACTCAGCAAGAGCACCGTTTTGAAATAGACAGCCCGCAAGGCTAAGGAACACAAACTCGTTATTAAACACGATGCGTGATTTCATACCATCAAGCGGGCTACAAAAAAGCATTCGGAACATGCTCCTCACCCAGAAAAATACACATTTTACGGCTATCAAAAACTCAGCTTCGGAATGGGAATAGCAGTTCACCCCTGCAATTATTCCCTAACCCTGAAGATGCATGGTAAAACAATTCCAATGCTAGGCTGTCTCCTGGATTGGATTCCCATCCTATCCAGATCGCCATCCGTCACACCGCTTTACCTGTTATTGAAGCTTCATGAAAACGAATTCCTCTCGTTCCGATCAAATTTAAAAAGGTCTCTTGTACTCCGGTTTCCGATTTGGTATCGACATCCTCACGAGTGAAAAAGGAGTTTTTCAAATATTGGTTGCCAGCGATTCTCTGGATGTTGCTGATCTTCGGCTTCAGCAGTGGCTCATTTACGATGCAAAACACTTCCCGAATCTTAGCACCGATCCTGAAACTACTCTTCCCAACAATGCCTCAGGAGACAATGTTTAAAATCATTTTTTGGATCCGAAAAAGCGCTCATGTCACCGAATACGCTATCCTAGCAATTCTGCTAATAAGGGCTTTAATGAAACAAGGAATCCTCCAACTCAAAACTTTCCCTTCGAAAGCAGCCGGTTTAGCACTCGCCTTTGCCATCGCTTATGCAGCTACAGATGAGTTTCATCAGGCACTCACCAGTACCCGGCAAGGGTCGCCTATCGACGTAATAATCGACACCATAGGCGCAGCAATAGGGCTTCTCATTGTATGGGTCATTGTTAAACTAAGGAATCGAGCCGTCCCTAATAGATCGAAAACTAACAACTCCTACTCACTTTCCCAACAAGTCCATTGAAGCAAACCAATTGCAACATCTACGGACTCCAAAGGTAGTCTACGGATTTCCACTAACCAATATTAATCCATAGCTTTTGCCCAAGACCGTCCCTATGCGGATGATTTTGCACCTCCCACACAGCTCCCTTGTCACAAGAGGCTAACAAACAGAATTAATACACTTCGCCTGGGCCGCTCCTTGGTGGATTGATTGAGTAACTCGCGCAATTATAATATATCTCGGAACGAGGGAACGAGTACCCGCTCAGCCCATGGAAAAGAAGCCATTAACGGGAGCCGCTATACTTTTTGTACTTGGTATTTTTATCGGTAAGAAATGCTGCTTTCATCCTCTAGTATTCGCCACGGGGGTTCTGCTTGTAGGCATACTGGGCGCCGCTTTGCTAACGCGAGACAGCAGAAAACTTATTGTTTACGCACTCATCATCCTAGCAGGTGCCCTGGCGGTATCTCTACGGACATTTCCAATACACCCAAACGACCTCCGAAACGTTGTTACCAATACCCCAATTTTAGTTTCTGTCATCGGGATTGTGCACGAAACACCAATTATCCCAGATTCTCAATTCCAAACACGCCCCCCTTATACTTCCACATTACTGCATGTCAAAAAAATCATTTTCGACTCCGGAGAAAGTCGCAACGCCTATGGGAAGGTTTTGGTGAAAACATCTGGTCTAATTTCCCAAAACATCACTCCAAAGTGCATTGTAAAAGTGCAAGGGGTATTGACCCAACCCGATAATCCCCTAATCCCTGGGACATTTGATCTACGGAGGCATCTTGAAAGCCGGGGGGTTTACTATGAACTTCGGGTCCCCGGACCAAATTGCTGGGAAATTGTTCAGCCTCCCTCAATGTTTTCAATATACAGGGCTTCCCAACTTTTCCGAAAATGGGCGTCGAAAAAGCTTTTACAAGGACTTTTACCCGAATCGGGTGCTGCATACAGCGCATCCCCACCCCATAGTGATGAACCCATTGCAACCGATGTGCAAGTTGCATATTCCATACTCGCCCTCGGCCTAGGTTGGAAAGCCACTATCTCTGGGGAAACAAAAGACTCATACATGAAGTCTGGCACGATGCATTTGTTCGCAATAAGCGGTATTCACATAGGAATCATAGCTACCATTTGCATTGCAACGCTCAGAATTATCGGATTTTCACGCTCAATCACAGCCGCAGTAGCTATCCTCCTAATTTGGTTTTATACCTCTGCAGTGCAATTCCCCGCTTCGGCCGTTAGAGCAGCCACCATGACCACCATCGTATTGTTTGGGTGGATAATTAAACGTCCATCCAATCTCCTAAACTCGCTGGGGGCTTCTGCATTATTAATCCTGGCAATCGATCCTCTTCAACTATTTCAACTCGGGTTTCAACTTTCTTTCGGAGTCATGCTCGCACTGTGCGTGGTAAGCCCGATGTGGGGATGGGTACCCAGGAAGATTTTGCCGCCTGACCCTTGGATCCCTTACTCTTTACAAAAGCCGGCTCAAAAAATCCTACGACGTAGCATTTCATGGATCCTTACCTCTCTTGTGACATCATTTGGCGCTTGGATGGGATCAGCACCCCTGATTGCCCAATACTTTTCTCTTTGCACACCTATTACCATAATAGCAAACATTCCAATGGTCCCCCTCGCTGGGTTAGCGCTTGCCGCAATCATGGCCAGCCTGTGTTTCGCCGAAATCTCCCCACCCTTAAGCGAACTTTTCAACTGGAGCGCGTGGCTGTGGATGTGGATGATGGATAGGCTAAGCCATTGGTTCGCAAACCTGCCACTCGGCCACTTTTATGTCAAACCTCCTTCAACCTTCATCATGCTTTACTGGTACTTGCTACTATGCGTAATTGGACTAGGTCTGTGGAAAAACAAAAGGTTGATCGTCTTTATTGCGTGCGTCGGCGTTGGTTTACTCATTGGAGCTTTGGTCCATCAGATTCGAGCAATTTCCCGGTGTGAAATTACAGCCTTACCTCTATCCGGAGGCCGTGCCATCGTATGTACAGGTCCAGGCTTTGGGAAAGGCATGTTAATCGATTGTGGAAACATCCGAGCTGCCCAATCCGCCGTAACAAAGTACTTGCATTGTAAGGGGATTAATTCCATAAGCACTCTAGTCCTAAGTACAGGTCTAATCAACCAAGTCGGCGGTGCGCCTGTCATCATTACAAACTTTAAACCAATCTACGTAATAACCAATTTTGCAACCTTCCAATCACATCCTTATCGCCAAATGATCCAAGAAATCCAACGTTTAGTTAAAGATCTCCCGCAAACCTCTATCAAGGCTCCATCAAATCTTAAGATCGATCCTTGGAACGTGATCCATCCAAACAAAGGAATCCGATTCACTCGTGCCGCAGACAATACCCTAGTGTTGACAGGCGGATTCTTTGATACGCGCATACTGATAATCCCGGAAATCGGAGAAAAACTTGCAGAAACGTTGGCTTCGAAGGGAAATGAAGTGCTTTCTGCAAATGTGCTATTTCTAGGCACCCCAAAGATCCCACACCATATTTTAGAAAACCTTCTTGCCGAAATCCGGCCAGAAACAATTATTGTAATGGACTCTATTTACCCCGTCTCCCTACAAACGCCTCCAGAATTACATGAGTTGCTTGCGAAGCATTCCCGTCAACTTTATTTCACATCTCGGAATGGCGCTATAACTTTGGAAATTTCGCGCGGGGGATACAAAATCCGAACTGCTACCCCAACAACTTTGCATAAGCACCGGTTTTCACAAATACATACTTTACCCAGTGAAGACCCGGACACCGAATATAGCAACTGAACTGAGTGCCCCTGTCTTCCTTTGAACGTCTTATAACATACCTGTCTCATTTTTCAGGTATTAGCTTTAAGCCTAGGAAAACCAAGCACTTGTGCCGTAAATGCCACAAGAATTACTCTGGTAACTTGAAAAATACGGGCCCTCGCCCAAAGCCATTTGTTGGTCCCCCACTATCATCCATAGTGTGTAAACCTAACCTCACCCCCATCATAACCATTTCACCTAAAAAACCGTTGCCAAACAAGCTACTCCATGGTAAGTTCAAACTGCCCGCGCTTATGAAACACATTACAATTTTGGTGGCTTTTTGAGTCAGAAGTGTACAGTTGCAAATGCTCTTCGAGGAGGTAGATTAACCTAGGTTATAGCAAATGAAACACAAAGAAGTTTTTGCAAAAACACTGGGGGTGTTAGTAACTTGTGCAGTTAGCTTTGGGGTTCCATTTTTGGCAGAATGCCAGGAGCAAATTAGCTTGCCATTAAAACAAGGATGGAACCTGGTGGCATTACCTTTACAACCTACAAACACTGCAATTATGCGCGTGGTTGCTCCAATCACAAATGTCTTGGAAGCGGTGTGGGCATACGATAATGGACGATGGTATGGTTACAATCCAAGCGTGCCGGGGCTCAACGACCTCAAAACAATGGAGGTGGGCAAGGCTTATTGGATTAAGGTCAGGCAAGATTGTGTTCTTCCTATTGTGGGTACCCGAATCGAAAATCTGCCTACAACCAATATAGAATTTGAACTCAAGCCCGGTTGGAACCTAGTGGGGTATACCGCAAGTCAACCTCAAGACCCATCGATTGTCCTAGCTCCGATTGCCCATGTGCTAAGCTCTGCCCAAACCTTCGTGGGGACCAATTGGATATGGTACCCAAATTTCACATCACTTTCCACCTCAAATAACCTTGTGAATCCATACCAAGGATTATGGCTTTTCGTAACAACGAACGCCCGGTTTACAGCACCAAATTTCAAAGTCAAGGTAGTTGATGCAACCACGGGCAAACCCATAGGAAAAGCCGTGGTCACAATTGACGGCATAGAAGCCTCCGTTGAAATCGACCAGAATGGAAACTTCATTATTCCCGGCATCCCTGATAATACAAACCAACTCGTAACAGTAATAGCTGAGAATTTTGCCCCGATTGTAATGTCAATAAACCCATTCCAATCCAGTAATCTTTCAGGCGGCTCTGGCATTGATGGGCAACCCCCCTCCCAACTTAAAATCGCCTTATCACCACTACCTGCACCAAATCACTTCCAAATATTTTGTCCTCAGAATGGATCTCTCTGGATCAAGGAATAGTTACAATTCCGGCTTATGACCATGACCAAACAGTCCATAGCACTTGCGACGCGACTAATCACCGCAATTCTTACCGTCAGTTTCTGTGCTTGTTGTGCAAGCGCTCAAACTTGCGAGCTTTACCCCATTGCCCTTTCTAGCCACACGTTAAAAGGGGTCCAACCAGGTACAGTTATTGACGATATTCTGAATGGGACACAACCTGGAAATTTCGGATGGCTTTCTTGGACAGGAGACCAAAGTTCTACAACCCTCGCCAATAGCTTAACCCCACCAGGGGACAGCTATAAATACACCAACCCAGACAACCCAAACGATCACATAATTAATGTAGGGGATTGGGTATGCGGACTTTCAGGAGTTAACAACGATAAGAAAGTTCGACGAGCACTCGATCAGTTGCTGACGTGCGATATAATTGTCCCAGTCTGGGATAAAGCTCGAGGCGAAGGCGCCAACACTGCATACCAAGTGGCGAGCTTCGCAAAAGTTCGATTAATTAGTTACAGGTTACCTAGTCAAAACAAGATTACAGTAAAATTCCTCGGATTAGTCAACTGTGAGCCCACAAATCATCCCCCAATCGCATTTTCACTCTCGGTTACCGGATACGTTAATCACCCGATCCAAATCACACTCTCCGGCACCGACCCAGACAATCAACCAATTACATACATAATAACCTCCAACCCAGAACACGGCCAAATTACGGGAACGGTTCCAAATCTCACTTACATACCTGCAGCCAACTATATTGGAACTGATTCGCTCACATATGTTGTATCAGACGGGCAAGCCACTTCCCAATTGGCTTTAGTGACAATTACGATTCTACCGACGCTCCAAGGTCTGCAAGTAGACGCGGGGCCAGATCAAATCATCAATTTCCCCAATCAAGCCACATTGAATGGTAGCGTCACTTTTATCCCAACCCCCGGCACACCATCGGTAAGTTCCGTCTCACTTGGCTGGCGCGTGTTGGAAGGCCCGGGTTCCGTAACGTTCTCTAACCCAACCAACACACTCACAGTGGCCACTTTCACCGAACCTGGAATATACCGCCTGGAATTAACCGCTGTGGCAGATAATCTTACCGCATCAGACACAACAACCGTCATTGTAAATGCACCACCTGTAGTTTACACCGGACCTACTACTACCAACTACACAGACGAACCAATAAGTCTCATGGGTTGGGCCACGGATGACGGTCTTCCTCCCAATAGCGGCCTCATCTATAAATGGGTAGTCGTAAGTGGTCCCGGTTCAGTCACTATCCTAGACCCGGATGAAACCAATACCATAGCTTACTTTCCAACCCCAGGAGAATATGTCCTCAGATTAATAGCAGACGACGGAGCAACTTCCTCATGGAATGAAACTTCTGTTGTAATCATGCCGCGCCCAGTTACCAACACATGCGACACATATCTAATCCCCCTCAAAGGTTTTGCCAGTTTGACCCCGCTTTCAAATCATTTCCACGATGTAGTCTTTGTTATTGACACCTCTGCTAGCACCCGACGATTAACTGGCTTCGATTTAAATAATGACGGCAAAATTGATACTATCTTCGAAGCGGAGGTCGAGGCGTGCCGACGGTTAGTTCAATTTCTCTCGAACTCCCCACGGATTCGAATGGGTGTGGTGAAATTTGCTAGATACTACACAAGCAATGCGCCACCAGGTAGCATTTCAGACGGGCCACCTCTAACAAACCAAACTCGCGTTGTCCAACCGCTCACCCGAGATGTTAACCTGATCAATAAGGCCCTAGATACAATTGTCCGAGAAGGCGCTATCGGAGGTACCCACACTGAAATGGGTATCAAACTTGCCGTAGAAACACTAAATAGTGCACCACCAATTTGCTCTAATTGCCCTTGTAAACCAAACAAACACATCGTCCTTCTAACTGATGGTATACCTACTTTGCCCATTGAAACCGGTTTCACACAAGAGCGTGGAGATCGCTTAGCAACACTGGAAGCTGCACGCGCAGCCGCCGCTGCAGGAGTAAAAATCCACCCAATCGTGATAGACCCCGAAGATCAAGTTGAGCGCAGACTAACAACCATGCCTGCTGTCCAGGCAATCACAGGCGTACCAGGCGAAATCATGCGGGTCAACATTAATAACATCGACCGACTACCAGTCTTACTCGCAGGGTTAAATTTGGTAGGTGTACGTGAAGTCCAAGTCCTCGAGCTCGGCGCTTATCGGTTATGGAGTATCTCAGTAAAACCAGATGGATGGTTCGAATCTTACATACCTGTTTTCAACACCGGCACAAATCTGTGGGAAATTCGGTTTCTATCAGGCCAGAAAAACTCTGAACAAATAGCCTCTAAACAAATTTGGTTTGTAGTTCACCAGACACTCAACCAACATGATGTATGGAATTACTACCTACAGTTACCTGCGGTGGGCAACCTTCCTTTCCTAGAAACTCCAAGCGGCACACCTTTAAACACGAATGGGGCTGCTCCATCCCTACTCGACATTTTAAAGGCTTCCACTCCAACAGCGAAGATCTTACCCGGCGTCGAACTATTCCAGGTAAACACAAACACATTCCGGGTCACGCTGTTCTTCAAGGGATCGGATAAAAACAGCGATGTGGGGTATTTTATCTACGACCCTGCCAGCCCACCTAAGTCCATTGCGGATATATTGCCAACTCTAACCCAGTCAAACGTCTTATTCAATTCAGGGGTAATTCCAAGCCAGAGTATTACCAATTTTGCTATCCCGGGAACAATCTCAGTCCCCGAAAACAAAGCCATCGGATTCTTTGTGGTCCCAAACGCCACTTTACAAGATGTTCTCAATGGCCAGACATCACAAATCATCTTCACGTTATCTGAGTTAAACCCAGGACAATACAACCATTTCTTGACATTCTTTGATCCTAACAAGGCCGCGGTCATATTTGCTACCGAAGACGACAACTTGTACCTTTGTAACATTAACGTCGATTTCCAGGACATAGTATTTGCCGTGGAACCGATAAAACTCCCACTACCCAACAAGTTACAATGCAGAAATTCCAAGTAATACAACCATGAGACACAAACTTCAGATCAAGCTACTACTCATTCCACTGCTAGTTGGCCTAATTACCTCGCAGAAGGGTTTACCCTTCGTGCCAGAACCGGACACAGCAGTATACGGAACCATCACGCACCGGTTTACCCAGCCTCTTTTACCCCAGTCAAATAATGAAGTCTTTGTCGTTGCGTCTCTAAATGGTAAAGCTATCGCTGTCACCCCAATACAGAAGGCTACTAATTATTTTCTTCTGCGCATCCCCATGAGCGCTGGAAATCCACGTATTCAGAACACTGCTATCCCAAAAGACACCATCAAAATCTTCATTAGCAACGCCCTAGACGGCATAATCTATGATTGCGGAGCAATACAGATACCAGAAGAGAGAGGCCCAGTTATCGTGTTTAATCCCGTCCTGTCAGCTAATGTGACAGGCACTCCTACTGACTCAAACAATGATGGAATCCCAGATTATTGGGCAACTTACTATGGGTATAACATTACAGAAGTTATCGCATCCAAAGACGATGATGGCGACGGGATAAACAATTACGCCGAGTACGCCTTCGGCACGGATCCAAAAAATCCAAACGATAAATTCAAAGTAGTTGCTACACTTGGTAACGAAAAAACCGGCAAATTGCTAATACACTTCCACCCCACATACTCCTACAAAACTTACGTGATCCTCCAAAGCGATTCGCCCTTTGGCCCATGGGTCGAATACACCCGTATTACTCCCTCAGAAAACGGCTCCACAATACTAGAAATTCTAGACAACACTAGTAACCAAACCAAGTTCTTCAGGATTGGTGTCTCCGACCAAACCACCTCTTCAAAATAAGTCCTGAAAGCCACACTAGATAAGCAACACCAACCCTTGTTTACTTTGAAGCCCGCAACTCTTTGATTTGGTTCAGCCAGAAAATGTATGAGTTGAATCTCTCCTTCGAGATCTCGCCTTTTTCCACCGCTTCGCGCACTGCGCAACCAGGTTCAACTGTGTGTGAACAATCATTAAATTGACAACGGAAACCCCCAAACTCCCGATACAACCTCGGCAAGTTTCTAGCCTCAACCCAAAGCGGAACATCCACTTTTTGGAATCCCGGAGTGTCCGCAACCCAACCCCCATTCGGATTCTGCAATAACCGCACCTCTGTAGTTGTGTGCCGACCACGTCCTGTTTTTTCGCTTACTTCTCCCACCCGCAAACACACCCCAGGTATAATTGCATTCAAGATCGATGACTTGCCTACCCCCGAAGGCCCTGCCAAAACCACCAGTTGACCACATAACCTTTCCCTTAGTTTTTCAACGCCTTCCCCTGAAGCAACGCTAATCGGCACAACATCGTAACCAAGCCCGCGATATAAATCCACCCAATGCTCAAATTTTCGCTTCTGACGCACTCGAACCAAATCCACCTTGTTTATAACAAGCACTGGCGACAATCCAAAGTACTCAGCCAAAACCAAAAGCCCATCTACAGTTGTATTGGAAAACACCGGCTCATCCCAACTCACAACCACCATCAACCGGTCCACATTCGCCACTCTGGGTTTCGGTAAAAAATTCCGCCGTTCACGCACCCCATCCACTGCAAACTCAAAGCCCGAAATTACTTCACCTTCAACCCAATCCCCTGCGTACACAACCGCACCATGCATCCTTAATCGGCCCCGCAAAAAAGCAGTATAAAACCTTTGCTTTTCCGGGACCCATACTTCCAATTTTGCACCAGCCCGGCACGTTACTAGTCCTTCAACCAACTTTGTATCTTCATTGGTTATTACCTCGCTCATGGCTACCTCGCTCATGGCTATCTAACTTAGCTTCTTGAGATGCCTTCAAATTTTCTTCCATATTCCCCCGACCCATGCTTTGTAAGCTAACCTTTCGGGTTAGCTGTTCATACCTCTCTACTACCCGACAAAAAGCACATATATCACCTGTTGTAGGCGTTCCACAACGTTGGCACGGCGTCAACACCACACTCAGTTGTTTCACTCCTGAACGTCTCAAATAGCCCATGTAAAAAGCAGCTATAACCCCAGGCTGTTCACGTTCAAGCTCTAGTAAAACCCGTTTGTAAATTCGACTGGTAGCATCCAGCCCAAACGGACAACTCTCATCAAGATACTCAATCCCAAGTATCTGAGCGTAAAGCCTTATATCCTCCTCGTAGTTCAACGCTAATGGCTTAGCTCTCGCTGCAAAACCGCCTTCCATTTTAGGCAACAACGGCCATTGCCTTTCCAAATAACCCTCGTTCCAATGAAGTAAATTCCCCAAAAGAGCCGCCGCCTCATCTGTCATGTTATGCCCGGTCGCTACCACATCGTACCCATGCTCAACAGCAAATCGATTTATTGCATATCGCCTGATTAGACCGCAAACCGCACACACAGGACGACGCAACCGCCGTGCAACTTCTGATGGTAGCGCTCCCCCAAAATAACGCGTGCCATCTTCAATCCAAAGACGCCCACCAGTCAATCTAACGTTCTTTTCCACAACTTCACCAGCCCTCTCTATTGATTCCACCTCCCCCATCTTAACAAATAACGCATCTGGTTCGTACCCTAAACGCCTCAACGCGTGCCACATACTAACACTATCCTTACCCCCAGAAATTGCTACCAGAATCCGATCACCCTTCCGAAACATCCGAAACTTTTTAATTGCCCGCTCAATGCGCTGATGAATCAGCTGAATAAAATGATCATTGCAAAGCTTAAGATTAAAGTGCGGCAGGCGAATCCCTGCCGCCCCCTTGCAAATACTGCACTTCATAACATTACTTTGATAAACCATCGCGCGCTGCCGAAACTTAGCACCAATCTCCCAAAAATACTACTGAGAACAACCCCCTGGCCACCAATCCACACATACCCATACCCTCAATCATAAAGCCCTTCTTATTGCAAACCACACAAACACTGCAACGCATAAGTTATGTACCCGTATCAACATTCGACCCGTCCAAACACCTTTCCAGAGTAAAACTCAAACTCCACCCTCGTCTACCCTACCAAACTGCTACCACGCAATACCGAAAACCTATATTCACGACTCATAGTCATTGTACACGTCAAATCCTTCCTAAGTCATGAGGCGCGCAAACGTTGCTAAAAGCGAGTTTTGGTCGACAATTCCGAGGCAGGTTTGGCGTGACGTTACGGCGGTACCCTGTGCACATTGTGTGCATGATTGAGCTGCGCCAGGTTATTCGGATTGTGGTAATGCTTTGCGCGGGTGCAGGTTTTGTGGTGGCGACACCGGCGGCGGACACCGGCGACATGCCCGTCTATCTTTTTGCCACGTTCAGGGAACCGGAGCAGGACGGACTGCGGTTCGCCTACAGTTTCGACGGTTATCACGAAACAATGTACCCAGACTGTTTCTCAAAGCGCGCAATCCACTACGCCCAGTGGTTGGTCATGCAGACATGACCCTTTCAGGATTGAATCTTGTTTATCCCCGCTCTCACGAGCACGGCTACGAACACAATGGCGCGCGCACCTCTGGGGCGCACTTCCACACATGCCGGATGCCAAACGGCTTGGAGGGTCGGGTTCAACCTTGACCCGGCGACGGCGTGTCGGGCGTGCCTCCAATTATGGGATCGGACGGCGTGGAAGCCGTCCCTCCAAGGGCATTAACGATGGAGGGTTAGGTTCCACCCCGACCGATTTCGGACGACGTGGAAGTCGTCCCTCCAATGGAAACGGAATCGACGCTTGGGCCCAGCATTCCAAAACCGCTTGGCCAATACCGCACCCAAGACGCAGAATAAGGCCGGGCGCGCAGTCCACCACGCCCCGGGGTTGGTTATGCACACATGACCATTTCGGGTTTGAATCTT
>Ga0071330_1055644_pt1 | contig 72542 bp, 70 predicted proteins | sample GBScel77sediment_FD_63802 | JGI IMG/M metagenome (GOLD analysis project Ga0071330, IMG submission 63802) | Hot spring sediment microbial communities from Great Boiling Spring, Nevada - Cellulolytic enrichment Sediment 77C v2 (version 2) | ecosystem: Environmental > Aquatic > Thermal springs >...
GAAGCCTTTCTTGCTTTTTACTTTCTTGACCAGCGACATGGTTTTGTTGTAGATTCGACCAGCGAGCCTGTTCAGCTCAGAACACAGAGAATACAATTCTCTCGGAACAGGCACTTTGTAAGTTCTGACTATATATCTTGACATTGTTTCGCCCTATGCAATTTATAACACATGCTAATAACGAACAAGCTTTTTACCCATTCCCCTGAAGGAGAAGGGCTTGCGGAACACTATTTTCTGTCATTGTAGTTTCAGAAAGATCCTTTTATCTCTGAAATCGATCGCACCGGGCTCTGGATACTGTTCTTTCACTGTACCCACGCCCTCGTACCTGATGTCTTCTTTTCTGATTCCTATTTGCTCCAGTATCAGCAAGGCGTCACGTAACGTCAGACCTCTCAGATCTGGCATAACAGTCGCCACAACTTTCAAAGGATGTTCCTTTCTGATCTGAAGTATTCTCTTCACTATCGCCGCGAACACCGGGGCGGCGACTTCCCCTGCCAGATATGCACCTGCCGAGGGTTCGTCTATGTAGACCAGAATCGTGTAGAGAGGATCTTCGGCCGGAAAGTAACCCACGAAAATGGAGAAGTACCTGTCTTTGTCCTTTCCACCCACGAGCTTCTGTGCGGTTCCCGTTTTACCTGCCACGCTCACCTCGAACACGTCAGCACGCTTACCGGTCCCTTCGAGAACAACGCGATGCAAAGCTTTGCGGATGAAATCACTCGTTCTCTCGCTGATGACACGTTTTTCCTCCACTGATCCGCCCTCGACGATCGTTGGTTTGACGTATTTTCCAGAGTTTGCCAGCACGTTGAACGCCGCTAAGAACTGCACAGGTGGTGTTCCTATACCCTGACCAATGCTCACCATCGCGAAATCTATCTTTGACCACTGGCTTGGTTTTCTGAGCACCCCGGGTATTTCCCCAGCTATCTCGATGTTGGTTTTCTCACCGAATCCGAACCTTTTGAGCCACTCGTAGTACACTTCGTCGCCCAGTTGCTCTTTAATGCGTTTGGCGATCATTATCGTCGCACTGTTGCAAGAATGAATCAACGCCTCACTCACGCTCACGACGCCATGCACGTCGATGTCTCGCACGACTACGTCAACTTCCGGGACGGGCTTTATCTGCCCGGTGCAGTTGAAAGTCTCTTCACCGCTAATCACACCGCTCTCTAACGCAATCGCGTAAACGATGGGTTTTAAAGACGAGCCAGGTTCAAAATAACCAAGGACCGCGTCGTTCCAGCTTCTCGTCGTTACCATGGCCCTGATTCTTCCAGTTTTTGTTTCCATGACTATGGCCCCAACACTGACCGCTTGGTTCTGTTCCCTCGCCTTGAGAATCTCTTCGTAACATGTACGCTGAAACTCCATATCTATCGTCAATCGAATGTCCTTTCCGTCTATTGGTTCTCTGAGCGATTCCAGTTTGGGTGAGAGTGTTACGAATCCAGAAAAGCGCAAGAAAGCCCTACCATCTTTCTTGCCCCGTAGCTGTGAATCCAGTGCTTCCTCCACGCCACCTACTCCACGATTGCCGATGACCGTGCCCAAGATCTTATCCATGCCGAAATCGGTGAATCTCTTTCTTCGCGGTTCAAGTTCGATCGATACGTAGGGAAGCAACTCTGTGGGTATCAACCTTAGGATCTCATCTCGGGATGTCGCTTCGCCGAGTCTGAGAAATCTCTGCCGGCTCGCAAAAACGTCCTGGGTCGTTTTGCCAACGTTGAAGTTTTTCAACAAAAGTTCCAGATGCGGTTTGAGTCGATCCAGATTTGCACTCTTCAGATAATCGATGTCCAGATATGCTACGCTGACGAACCCGTCGTACGCGCAGAGCCTACCCTGAGCGTCAAGAATCTTACCCCTCGAGGCGGGAATTCGGATCGTCCAGACTGGTCCAACACGAAAATGTGAACTTCTCAGCGAGAGCAACACAAAAGAACCCACCGAGAAGAAGAGGAAGGTGAAGATCAAGAATTTCAATCGGTTTGATACTAACTTATTGCCCATCAGATCTCGGACTGATCACCTCTCGTGAGGACATCAGCAGTATCAGTTCAGCCTGTAACTGGTTCAACTGCTGCTCACGTTCAAGGATGCGCATCTGTAGAACTCTGTTTTCCCTGGACAAGTTTGCCACGGTGTGCGTCAATCTCACCATCGGAAGTGTGGCCACAAGTATAATCGCAAGGAAGGCACCTATCAAGACGAGCCTCACGAGGTACAGAGACAGAGTGCGTTCAACCGCGCGACTCCTCCGCTTCGCTATTGATCTTGCAGGGGTCAAACCTCCCCCCTCCTCTCACACCCGCTCCGCTACTCTCAACTTGGCACTCCTGGCTCTTGGGTTCAACGCTATCTCGGATTCACTTGGTGTTATCGGCTTCTTCGTCAGTTGTTTTAACTTCGGCTCGTTCCTGAAGAACTCTTTGACGATCCTGTCTTCCAAAGAGTGGAACGACACGATCGCAATCCTACCGCCCGGTCTCAAAAGCTCTGGAGCCTGAGCGAGAAATTTCTTCAAATTCTCAAGCTCAAAGTTCACAGCTATTCTTATCGCTTGAAACACTCTGGTCGCGAAATGTCTTTTTCTACTGTGTTTGTTCGGAATGGCTCTGGCAAGAACTTCAACCAATTGCTTCGTTGTCTGTATGGGTCTGTTGCGAACTATGAACCTTGCGATACGTCGTGCGTATCTCTTTTCTTCGCCGTACTCGAATATGATCCTGCTCAGGTCCTCTTCATCCCACGAGTTCACTATCTCGTACGCCGTCAGACTCTGTCGTTTGTCCATTCTCATGTCGAGCGGTCCATCTCTGTTGAACGAGAAACCTCGCTCCGCTTTTTCCAGTTGCATTGACGAAACTCCGAGATCCATCAAGATGGCATCAACATGATCAAAACCAAGATTCTTCAGAACCTCTACCGCATCCACATACGAGCTCTTGAACAGTTTGACACGCCCCGCGAGTACGAATCGCTCGAGCCTCTTCTTTGCCAGATCCAAAGCTTCTTCATCCACGTCCAATCCCACAACGACACTGTTGGGAATCTTGCTCAATATCGCCTCGGCATGTCCACCCAAACCCACGGTACAATCAAGAAACACACCTTCGATGTTTTTGAAAAACTCAAGGACCTCTTTCACCAAAACAGGAACATGAACGATATCCATCCAATCCGCTCCGCTGACTTTCTTTCGTATTATATAGCTAAACTCTTTAGAAAAGCAAGTCGACCCTTTCATCATTAACATGACGAAAAACCTCCTCAGTTGTGGAATTTATGTCCCTGCGAGAAAGGTAATCTCATGTTTACAATTTTTATCCCGAGTGGTCGGTGCATTCACAACGGCGAGTAATCTTTAAAAACCTTTCGTTTCGAACGAACGTGAGAAGAAAAGTCCTCACTTTGTTGAATCAAAAATTTCGGACAATGCCCGAATCACTGTACATTTTGTCTTTCGCGATTCTAAGTTGTACAATACTCTTGGTTCAAATCATTCGTGGGAGGTGAGGGCACGAAGAAATGGCTGGTGGCACTCTTACTGGCAGCACTGGCACTGCTTGTCTTCTCTAAGACCACGATCACACTGTGGCATGCGATGAGTGGTCAGAACCTCAAGGCTCTCGAAGATATCGTGAAAGCCTTCAACGAGACCCACCCGGACATCGAAGTCGTACCCGTGTTCACTGGAAGTTATGCCGAAACGCTCACCAAAGCCATAGCAGCTTACAGGAACAACACGCACCCACATATCGTTCAGGCCTACGAAGTGGGACTTCAGACCATGCTCGACAGTGGCGCGATTGTTCCGATCCATGAACTTGCCGAACCGAATTTCGACTGGGGGGACATCGTTGTCCCGATACTCAATTACTACTCTGTGGATGGAAAACTCTACTCAATGCCGTTCAACTCATCAACAGCGATGCTTTACTACAACAAGGACATTTTCGAGAAAGCAGGCTTAGATCCCAACAAACCGCCCGCGACTTTCGACGAGGTCTTCGAGTACGGTAAGAAAATAGTTCAGTCTGGTGCGGCACCTGGTGGTATCGCTTTTGGTTGGCCGGCGTGGGTGTTCGAACAGATGCACGCGTTGCACGCTCAGTTCTATGCGAACAACGAAAATGGAAGGAAGGCCAAGGCCACGTAGGTTTACTTCAACAGAGAATTCGGTGTCAAGGTGTTCAGCGAATGGATCAAATGGGCGCAGAACGGTGTCCTTATTTACGGTGGCAGGGAGTACAACGCCAACAACGCTTTCATTGCAGGCCAGGTAGCAATGTTGATTCAGTCCACATCTTCACTCGGATCGATCGAAGCAAAAGCGAATTTCAAAGTTGGCACAACTTTCCTCCCGAGGATCCCGGGCTATCCTCGTGGCAACTCCGTCATCGGTGGTGCTACGCTTTGGGTGATGAAGGGTAAACCCAAAGAAGATTACAAGGCCGTTTGGGAATTTCTCAAGTTCGTGGCAAGACCGGATGTCTCGCAGAAGTGGCACAAGTCGACAGGCTATTTCCCAACGAGCAACAGTGCGTTGAAAGGTTTACTCGACGAAGGTTGGTTCTCCGAACATCCAAACTATCTCACGGCATTCCTGCAGATACTGAGTGGTATCAACAGACCGGAATCGCAAGGAGTGAGACTGGGCAATTTCGTTGCGATAAGGGATGTCGTCGATTCCGCATTCGAAAAAGCATTGCAGTACAAAGGCCCAGACATCGAAAAGACTGCCAAAGCGATTCTGGACGAGGCAGCAAAACAGTGCAACCAGATACTGAAGGACTACGTTTCACTGTACGGTAAATGATGCGAAGGGGGCTTTCGCCCCCTTCCTCATCTTTCGAGTTTTGGAGGCTGATTCGATGCATGCTCAGAGTAGGTTCCCAAACAAATTGCTTCCGTACATTCTTTTGTCGCCTTCCATAGTTGTGATCGCTGTGTTCTTCATTATCCCAACCGTGAAGTCGATCTACCAAAGTTTCTTCAGAGTTTCCCCGTTCGGTGACAGACGAATTTTCGTGGGATTCGACAACTTCGTTAGGCTTTTCAATTCCCCAGCCTACGTCCAGAGCTTGCTCAGAACGTTGATATTCGCGACAGCCGTTGTCTTGATTGGACTATCGTTCTGCATGATTGTGGCTGTGCTGTTGAATCAGAGAATAAGAGGCATGTCTGTTTTCAGAACCTTCTTCATATGGACCTACGCAATATCACCAGCGATCGCTGGCACCATTTGGGCGTTGATGTTCAATCCGGCTACCGGTCCTGTTGTCTACCTCGTGAAATTGTTGTCGGGGAAATCCATCAACTGGATGAACGACGGAAGGCTTGCCCTCGCCATTGTAATCGTGGCAGCTGTTTGGAAGATGCTCGGTTACAATGTGATATTCTACCTTGCAGGTTTGCAGGCGATTCCAACCGAGTTACTGGAGGCAGCATCCATAGATGGGGCGAACGGCATCAAGCGTTTCTTCAGAGTGACCTTTCCACTCCTGTCACCAACGACGTTCTTCCTGCTGATCATGAACATGCTGTACGCATTCTTTGAAGTGTTCGGTCTCATAGATATCATGACCAAAGGTGGACCAGGGAACGCAACGGAAGTGCTGGTCTACAAGCTTTACAAGGACGGTTTCATATCGATCGACATAGGTTTCGCTTCAGCTCAGTCTGTGGTTCTCTTTGTCTTCGTCACAGTCTTGACCATCTTGCAGTTCCGTTACACTCAGCAGAAAGTCTTCTATGGTTAGGTGATGGGAAATGAAGGTGTACAAAAGGCAGAAGATCCAAGTCTACGTCGTTCTTTCGATATTGTTGGTCGTCGTCATGTTTCCCGTTTATTATGCGTTCGTCATGGCGACACTCAATGACAAGGATTCTTACAGTTTTCCACCGAAATTCCTACCGAGTTTCCACCTGATCCAGAACATGAGAGAGGCCTGGAAGTCAGCCAAGATGGGAAGGCTCATGTTCAACAGTGCTTTCATTGCGATTGTGGTCGCTCTCGCGAAGATACTTTTTTCTATTCTCGCCGCGTTCGCTTTCACCTACTTTGGTGATTTCAAAGGAAAGTATCTCTTCTTTTCTCTAATACTCATTACTCACATGTTACCCCTACCGGTGAGACTCTTGCCAACCTACGATCTCATGAAAGCTTTCAAGTGGGTCAACACCTATTACGCGCTCACGGTACCGTTCTTTGCGAGCGCCACGGGTACCTTGCTGTTCAGACAACTGTTCTTGACTGTCCTTGGTTCCTTAGCTGATGCGGCGAGGATAGACGGTGCTGGCCCGATGAGATTCCTGTGGCACGTGTTGTTACCACTGTCGAAGACGAACATGGGTGCACTATTCTTGATAGAGTTCAACTACATATGGAACGAATATCTTTGGCCGCTCATCATCACGACGACCCCAGAGATGCGTGTCGTTCAGATAGGGATAAAGATGCTGCTCGCTTCGGAGGCTCAAGCGGCCGATTGGAACGTCATCATGGCTGGCACGATTATGGCGATGTTACCACCTCTCGTGATGCTACTCATATTCCAAAAGACTTTCATGGAAGGTTTCAGCATGAAGGAGGAAAAGTGAACTACATATGGCTGAAAAGTTGAAGCTCTTCATATTCGATGTTGGAGGCGTTCTGTGTGACGGTACCTCAGTTGTCCTTCCGATTGCTGGGCACCTCGGCCTGAGCGAACGAGAGTTCCTCACGTTGGCTTGGAAGGCGGGCCTCAGAGAGCTTCAAATTGGAAAGATCTCCGCCAAAGATTTTTGGAAAAACTTCTCCAAATTTTTCGGCCGAACGATCGAACGAGATCTCTGGGCTGAGTTCTTCAAGCCTGTTCTCAAACCAGACACAGTGCGACTGATAGAAGAGTTGAAAACGAAGTACAGAGTCGTCGCCGGGACAAACACAATAGAGTCACACTATCTGATCCATTCACAGCAGGGACATTACGACGTGTTCGACCGAGTCTACGCGTCTCACCAGATCGGCCTGATGAAACCACAGAAAGAATTCTTCTTGTACATATTGGAGAGCGAATCGGCAAAACCTGAAGAAACGCTCTTCGTTGACGACACGATCGAGAACGTTACGGCGGCCAGAGAAATAAACATACGTTCGTTGCTGTTCACGAGCGCCGAGAAGTTGAAGCGAGAGCTGGCCTCACTTGGGATTGATTGAGAAAACGCACAGCTTTTGATTCATGTTTGTCTGGCGAATCCCCTCTGGAGAAGCCTTGGGATCACCTCGTTGTTCACAACATGTTTCGGTATCTTACCGCTGAAGAAATCCACAATGGACTCGGCAGCCATCATGTTCATGCGAAGTATAGCTTCGTACGTGTGTGCCCCAACGTGTGGAGTCATTATGACGTTGGGACAGTCAAAGAAAGGTGAGTCTGCTGGAAGCGGTTCTGCGTTGAACACGTCCAACGCCGCACCAGCGATCTGACCGTTCTTGAGCGCTTCAATGAGGGCTTCCTCGTTGACAACACCGCCACGCGCAGTGTTTATGAGATACGCCGTCTTTTTCATCAGAGAAAGTTTCTCACGATCGATCAGATGCCTCGTGGTTTCGTTCAAAGGCACGTGCAGACTGACGAAATCGCTCTGTCTCAGTAGTTGATCGAGCTCCACCTTTTCAAAGCCCAGTTCTCTCAGAACGCTTTCCTCTACGTAGGGATCGTACACGAGCACGCGCATACCGAGGCACAGCGCCCTCTTGGCGACTTCTTTTCCAATCGAACCAAGTCCGACGACGCCCAAAGTCTTGCCGTGGAGTTCCAAACCAACGTTCGAGACGAACTGACGCTTCTGGTAAAGATTGTTGTGCAGATCGATGAGCTTCTTACTCAAGGCGAAAATGAACCCTATCGTTAGCTCAGCCACAGAAACAGCGTTCGCATTGGGTGTCACAGTCACTGGGATTCCAAGCTCGGTGGCGGCTTCGAGATCTATGTTGTCGACTCCTACCCCATGTTTTGCAATGATCTTGACGGAAGAATTCTGCATCATCTCACGTGTTATCTTCTGAACACCCACTATCACGGCGTCGAAGCCTTTGAGACCATCGGCATCCACATTTTCTCTTCTCTCGACTTCAAAACCGTTGTCCTGCAACAACTTCAAAGGTTCGTTAGAGTACTTTCCAAAAGTTCTGGCCAGAACCAAGACTCTCTTCACCGACATCGCCTCCGTCTCAGTACTTCAACTCGGATATTGCCAATCTGCTCTTTTTAAGATTTTCTATCGACGAAGGATCTTTCACGGCAAGCAACGTGTAGATCGTGTCCAAAATGACCAACTGTACTATACGGGAGGTCATGGCATCGGTCCGGATCTTCGTTTCTTTCGTGTTCGTCACGAGCACCACCGTGGCCAACTTTGCCAAACTGGACTTGCCGTTTCCCGTAATTGCGACCACTGGTATACCCATCTCGATGGCCTTCTTCGACAGAGCAACTATCGATTTGGTTTCGCCAGTGTGCGAAATTGCCACAACGAGATCGTCTTTTGCCGCGTTCGCAAGGAGTGTGACCATGATGTGTTCGTCGTTCGAGAACAAGCAGTGCTTTCCAAGACGAGAGAACTTGTGAAACGCATCGAACGCGACGGCCGCCGAGGCGGCAAAGCCGAAGAAGAAGACTCTCTTGGCTTTCAAAAAGAGCTCCGTCGCGTTCTCCAGACTCGCTGTATCGATCGTGTCGAGCGTGTCAAGAATCGCTCTCACAGTGGCTTTAAAAATTTTCTGAGTGATCGTTATCGTGTCGTCACCTTCAATGATGTCCTCGTAGACTATCTCCAAAGGTGCCTTCGATAGTTCCTGGGCTAAGAGGACCTTGAACTGTTGAAAACTCGTGAGGCCAATCTTTCTGTAGAACTTGACCACGGACGCCTCACTCTTCACGCCGGATATTTGACTCAGCTCGCTTATCGAGCATTCCAGGACCGCTCTCGGATTCTGAAGGATCGTGTCCGCGATCTGACGTTCCGCCTTTGTCAGCTCTTTGTAGTTTTCTCTTATCGCCTGAAGTACGCTCATACATCGCCCCCCATTTTTAAGCCGTCGTTGCACCTCCATCTATCACAATGTAGCTACCAGTCATGAAAGCAGCTTCGTCACACGCTGCGAATAGTATAGCAAAGGCGATCTCCTCCTCCTTTGCGAGTCTTCCCACGGGTTGCCTTGCGATCATCTCTGCGAGCACCGCGTCTGGATCCTTAGAGGCTCTGACTCTTTCTGCGAGACCCTGAGAGTAGGTGGTGCCTGGACACACGGCATTCACTCTGATGTTGTCTTTCACGTAATCGATGGCCAACGACTTGGTCAAGCCCAGCAGTGCTGCCTTTGAGACGCTGTAGACGCACCTGCTCGGTATCCCTTTCAGTGCCGCCACGGAAGAAACGTTCACTATCACACCCCCACCCACCTTCTTCATCTCCGCAACGGCGTACTTGGCAAGAAACATGGGTCCCTTGACATTGATGGCCATCGTTCTCTCAAAATCCTCTTCGGTGAGATCCTCTATCTTTCCAGATGGCACTATGCCCGCATTGTTCACGAGTATGTCCAGCCGACCGAACTCGTGGACGGTTTGCTTTACCATCCTCTCTGCTTCCGAGGCCTTGGACACGTCCCCGTGGACGAAGATTGCCACCCCTCCATTCTTTTTGATCATCTCGACAGTTTCATTGCCTCTTTCAGCGGATATATCGTTAACTGCAACTTTCGCGCCCCTCTCTGCGAACATGATCGCAGCTTTCCTGCCTATACCAGAACCTGCACCAGTGATCAGAACCACTTTCCCCTCAAAGTTCATTCTGAACACCTCCTCAACCGAAGATGAGTTTTGGTATGAACAGCGAGAGCTGTGGGAAAAAGATGATAAGGAGAATCACGATGATCGTGACTAACAGAAACGGCCAAGACGCCTTCGTGTACTCTTCCAAGGTGGCTCCCAAGACGCTGCAACCTGCATACATCGAAGCTCCAACGGGTGGAGTCTGATTTCCCATCGCTGCGGAGAGTATGAAGACCAAACCGAAGTGCACCGGATCTATTCCTAACCTTCGCGCCACGGGCAGGAGCACTGCGGTGGTCATCAGGATCAGAGCTGTGGCATCGATGAAGAGGCCAGCGAAGATCAAGAACAACATGATGATTATCATCAGTACGTAAGGATTGTTCGATATACCGAGCAGGAAACTGGCTAACGTTTCGGGCACCCTCTCCCACACCATGCCGTAACTGAAGATGTTCGACATCGCTAAGATCGCCAGGACTGCGCCAATGTCCCCGATTGAGTTCTCGAGTGTCTCGCTGAAGAACTGTTTCAGGTTCATCTCTCTGTGTATCAAAAATCCGACGATCAAGCCGTAAATCACTGCGAAGGAACCGACTTCGGATGGTGTGAAGATGCCCGTTCTCAGACCCAGTATCAACAACACGGGGAATATCAAAGCCCAAATGCTCTCCGACAAAGCTCGCGCGATTTCTTTCCTCGAAGCTCGCTTCTCCCTCTCAGGTTGAAGCCCAAGTCGTTTCGCAACGAAATGTATGACGAACATGTAGATCATCATGAGCAACAAACCCGGTATGATACCTGCCGCGAACAACCTTCCGATAGAAACTTGACCGATCGTACCATACAGAATGAATGCTATACCGGGCGGTATTATCGGCACGATTAAGCTCGTCCAGACATTGACAGCCACAGCGAAACCTCGAGGATAGCCTCTCTTCAACATCTCCGGACCAAGCATCCTTGTCTCCATCGCTGCATCGGCGATGCTTGAACCCGACACGCCGCCCATCAAGGTTGACAAGACGGCTGAAACCTGTCCCAATCCACCTCTCATGTGTCCCACGAGTGAGGACGCAAAATCCAGCAACCGTTTCGTCACACCCGCCGAATTCATCACACTGCCTGCGATGATGAACATCGGAATGGCGAGCAACGTGAAATTGATGATCTGTGAAAGCGCCAACTGAATTGGGATGGTGATCGGAAGATAGGGATGCTGCAAGAACCATATGAAGCCCGCAATACCTATGGCAAACGCAATGGGCATACCCAAGAGCATGAAAACCAGAAACGCTACAAGCATCCAGAGCATGTCATTTTGCCTCCTTGACAACTTTATTGCTGAACTCCTTGATTATCTTTTGCACCGTTGATCTGGCCAACAGAGCCGCGCCAACAGGAACTGCCAGCGTGACCCATGCATAGCTGAAGTTCGGCATTCCCTGGAACTTTCTGAACCTCTGTGTCCAGGTCAGTTGAGCACCCCAGATGATCATGTAGACACAGAAGGCAAGAATTATTAAGAGCATGACGATCCTGATCACTCTCTGAACCTTTGCTGGTAGCCTCTTAACGAACAGGTCGACCGACATCATTTTGTTTTCGCGCCAGGCAATGTCCATTGCGAAAAAACAAGCCCACGCAAACAGGAAGGAGCTGAAATCAACCGCCCAGTTCATGGGGTTTCTCAGGAACCTTGCCACACCTGAAGAAAACACCATGACGATCATAACGATCAGCAACAACTTCGCCGCAGTCTTTTCGAATCTCACCAGATACTCGTCGAACTTCTTCACGATCTCTCACCTCGTAAAAGAGTATAAAAAACCCAGCCCCCTGGGGGGACTGGGTTCAACTCACTCGCCTCTGACTTCCTTGATCAGTTGCTGCAACGCGTCCATTATGCCGAGTTTGATGTAAGCTTGTTTCGCCGCCTCCATGAACGCTGCCTTGTCAACGTCGCTGATCACTATGATGCCCTTTTCGATGCATTTCTGCTTGAACTGCTCGCTGAGTTCCGTCATGATCTTCATCGAGACTTCGATACCAGCCTTGTCACACTCTTCTTCGATGATCTTCTGATATTCGGGTGGCAGGCTTCTGAACCACTTGGCACTGACAACTTCGAAGTTGATCAGTAGTATGTGTCCCGTCTCAGAGGCATACTTTACGACCTCGTACAGCGAGCCATTGTAAACGTTTGCATATGTCAGCTCGGCACCGTCGCAAGCCTTTGTTTGGATCGCCGTGTAGATCTCGCCGAAGGCTATGGCTACAGGTTGTGCTCCAAGTGCCCTGATGGACTCCTGCCAAGCTGGCGACGGCGGTGTTCTGATCCTCAATCCAGACAGATCTGCAGGTTGCCTGACAGGCTTGTTCGTGAAGAAGTGTCTGTAGCCCTGCACCCAGAAGAAAGAGAGGACTTTGAAGCCGTACTTGTTCTCGAGTTCGTCGAGCCACTTCTTCATGGAGGGTGACTCTTTCACTTTCTGCAGAGCCTGAATGACTTCTTCCGGTGTTTTCGCACCCATGAAGTCGATGAAGTAAGCGATGTTCATCACACCAATTGGGGGAACGTACATGCCCATTCGTGCCGAGTCCGTGTTCTGTCCCACCGGTGCACCGGCCCTGATCTGTTCGAGTATGTCTTCCTCCACGCCGAGCTGTGCGCTGTGGAACACCTCGATCTTCACATCTCCGTTGGTTCTTTCCTCCACAGCTTTGGCCCACTTCAAGAACGCTTCGTGGTAAGGTTCTGTGGCCGCGAGAACATGGTTGAACCTGAGTACGTACTTGGGTGCCGCGAGCAATGTGCTGACAACGATTGCCACGATGGTCAAGACCAGCAGCTTTCTCATAACTACTCCCCCTTTGAGAAAAATATTTTGACAAACTCCCACAAAGTAGTGGGATGTCAAAAAAATTATATATGAAAAAGGGACCCCTTGCAACAGGGGTCATCCGTTAACGTTTCTCAAAGGTTTCCAATCCAGCTGTAAAAGCGTTATGAAGTGCTTACCGGAAACGCTTTTGCGTTCGTTTCTGTTGACAGGTCTCATGGTGCAAGCCCGGTCAGCGTGATGCAGAATCATCGATCTCGCGACTGCACTGAATTTTTTCTACGCCATGGTGTCTGACTATCAAAGAAGCGAAGATATAAGGATAAGGACATCTCGCTGGGTTGTGCGAACTCTTCTATGTTAGTTTTGATTCTTATTTGGGGGATTTTGCGTGTTGCTTTGAATCATAGGAAACCTTGGAAACGAGTCCCATGCGCGGTTTTCAGGTCGGCTTCTTGCTTTTCTTCAAAACAGTTGTTCTAAATCTACCACTCTGTAAGGCAGTGTTACTGTATCACCTGCGTGTCGGTCAATTTCTTCTCGAGCAAGAAACTCGAAATCGGTAGAAATAATTTATGCGATGTACCTGTTTGTCGGTTCCGACGCATGCAGAAACACAACACTCATGGAAACACTCGCATCGCTTGTCTGGATGTTTTCTCAGCCCAGGTCTTGCCGCACTGGTTGGCTTGGTGTAACATAGCCGTGTGGAGGTGTCGCAGGTGGGAATATACGTCGGTGTAGACATAGGTACGACTGCTGTGAAGGTGATCCTCTACGATTCTGAAGCGTTGAAGGTTTTGCTTGACGTCAGCGAACCTTACGATGTGTTCAGTGTTGGTCCCTCTATGTTCGAGCAGGACCCTTTCCAGATCGAGAACGCCGTGTTCAGAGCGTTGAAGAGAGTGGGAGAGGAGTTTCACCACGTTGATGGTATCGTTCTCGACAGCATGCTGCATTCGCTTCTTTTTCTCGATGAGAACTTTGAGCCCATGGGTAACGTCGTTCCTTGGGTAGATGAACGATCCATTCCCCAGGTGTTTCAAGTGAAGAAGGATAGAGAACTCACAAAGTTCCTCCAAAACACGGCAGGTTGCGCAAGCAACTTCGCGTATCCTCTCTTCAAACTCATGTGGTTCGCACAGAACCAACCCGAAAAGGTCGAAAGAGCGTGTAAGATCGTCTCGATCAAGGATTACATATTCTACAGACTCACCGGAACTCTGGTCAGTGATATTTCCGTTGCTTCTGGAACAGGATTCTTGGACATTCACAGAAAAGTTTGGTTGACCGACGTTCTCAAAGCGTTGGCAAACGTCGATGAAACCAAGTTGCCGGAGCTCGTCTCGCCACGTTTCGCAAGAGAGATGATCAAGGAAGCGTGTGAAAGAACGGGATTCTCCAAAGGCACGATCGTTTTTGCGGGTATCTCGGACGCCGCAGCTTCGAGCATAGGTTCCGGCGCAGGTGTGGACGATTCGGTGACCATCTCTTCGAGCAGCAGTGCGGCGATAAGGTCCATCGTGAGTGAGCCACCGAAGGATTATCCATCACCTGGTGTGTGGTGTTACGTTGTGGACGAAGACCATTACATCGATGGAGTGGCGACGAGCAACGGTGGGATTGTCTTCGACTGGTACGTGAAACTGTTCTCCAGACACGACCATGCACAGATCATAAAATCAATTGAGGAGAACTTCCACAACGTGGACATCTCGCGCGCCGTTCTGTTCTATCCGTTCGTGTTCAGCGAGAGATTTCCGGAACTGGATCCAAGACTCAGCGCAAAATTCTTGAATCTTCGCGGTGATACGACAGAATGGATGGTGGCACGAAGCGTTTTGGAGGGCATCATCCTGAATCTTAGAAGGATCTTTGATGTGGTGAAACTTCTACCCAAGCGGTGTGATCGGATCTACTCGACCGGTGGCCTGACCAGAGCCGACGTGTGGACCAAGATGCTCGCGACTGTCATCAATCAGAGGGTTATCGTACAGAGCAAGAGACAGGGAACCGCCTTAGGAGCGATCTGGCACCTGCTTGGTGAAGATCACAGAAAAAAGGCTATGGAAGCACTGAAAGGTGAGCTCGAGGTCTACGAACCGGACGAGAAGCTCGTGCCTTATTATCAGAAACTGTACGAGTTGTGGGCAGAGAAGCTTTGAGAATCACGAGGCGAACTGAATTTGATAAAGTTGATAGTACACGCCCTGTCGTGCCAGTAGCTGTGCGTGCTTGCCTTCTTCAACTATCTTACCGTTATGCACGACCAGTATTCTGTCCGCGTTCTTCACGGTGGAAAGTCTGTGTGCGATCATGATCATGGTCTTTTCTTTGGAAAGTTCTCTTATCGCTGCCTCTATTCTTGTTTCAGTTTCCACATCGATGTTGCTCGTGGCTTCGTCGAGTATGAGGATCTTGGCGTCGAACAAGACCGCGCGAGCAAGGGCAATGAGCTGTCTCTCACCAGCGGAGAGCGTGTAACCTCTTTCGACGATCTTGGTGTGGATTCCATCAGTCAGGCGAGACACGATGTCGTAAGCGTGGACCTTCTTGAGGGCCTCGACGACCTGTTCTTCGCTGTAGGATTCGTCGAACAATCTCACGTTGTCAAGAATCGTTCCTGTGAACAGGATCACATCCTGGGGAACTGCTGCTATTTGCTTCCTGATTCTCGTCAGATCGTACTCGAACATGTCTTTCCCATCGATGAGGATCCGTCCCTTCTGTGGTACGTAAAGTCCGTTGATAAGGTTCATCAAGGACGTCTTTCCCGCACCCGTTTCGCCAACAATTGCGGTCAGTTCTCCGGGATTGAAAACGACATTGATCCCCTTCAAGATCCACCTTTCTGAATCGTAACTGAACCAGACATCTTCGAATTCCAGCTTGCCCTTTTCAATCCTCAGATCGCTGTTTTTCTTTCCGCTCGGTTCTGGTTGTTCGTCCATAAGGGAGAATATCTTTTCGCACGAGGCCGTGGTGTTCTGGATTATGTCGTATTTTTCGGAAATATCTTCCAACGGTCTCATGAAGGTGTCTATATAGGAAATGAAGGCGTAGAGTTCACCGAATCTGATGCTCTGCTGCAAGATCATTCTCGCTCCAAAGTAAATGATCGCACTCGTAGCCATGTGCCTCACAAAGCTTATGAAAGGTCGAAAGATGCCGAACACGTAAAGCTGTTTGAGCTGAGATCTATAGAGTTCCGAGTTCACCGAGTCAAATTCTTTTCTTTTATAATCCTCAGCGAGGAAAAGTTTTATCACGCTCATCCCGCTGATGTGCTCCGCAAGGTAAGCATTCACTTTCGCTAAGTTGGTCCGCACTTCTCTGTAGACTTTCAGATCGAAGTATCTGAACAGGATCATCGCAACCGCTATGATGGGGAAAATGAAGCTGCTCGTTGCGAACAGTCTCGGGCTGAGACGAACCAGGAAGTATATCGTACCTGCGAGGAGAAACACATCCTTCACCATCGCCGTGATGACGCTCGTGAAGAACTCTTGTATGTTCTGGGTATCGTTGACGATCCTGGTGGTGATCCTACCCGATGGGTTTCTGTCAAAAAAGGACATGGGCAAGCGAAGAACCTTTCTAAAAAGCTCCGTACGCACATCGTGAACGATCCTGTTGCCTAAGTACGACGTGATGAAAGTGCTGAGATAGCCAAACAAGAACTGTGCCGCGAACACACCCACCACTGCGAAACCAAGCCTGAAGATCCCAGAGAGTCTCTCAGACTCGGACAAAGCCTCGTTGTTCAAATAACCGTCTATGATCGTTCTGATCAGCTGTGGTGGCAACAGATCCACCACGGCTGAGACGAGCACCACGAATATCGCAAGCACAAAAAACCACGCGTAGGGCTTTGCGTACTTGAGTAACCTTTTCAAGGTGATCACCCCAAAAGTTAGTTCCACGAATTATTCTATCATGCAACGTCGAGTCTGAAGAACCTCGTTCTGTTAAACTGGTCCTTAAAGAAAGTGATCGTTCCAAGATCTTTGAGCAAAGCCCTCAATGGATCTTCCTGTTCTGGTGACATCTCCATGATGATCGTTTTTCGAGTGAGGAGGGAAGGATCGGAAAAGAAATTTCGGTAGAACTCGAGTCCATCTTCACCGGCAAAGAGTGCCTCGTGTGGTTCTCTTAAAACGTCGAGTGGTAGTTTGGCACCTGTTGGAACGTACGGCGGATTCGAAACGATGAGTTGAACATCACTGAGGACAGGCAGCAAGGGAGTCAAATATGCACCCTTCAGAAGCTGGACACGTGCTCTGTACCGTTCAACGTTACGCTTGGCAACCTCGAGGGCTTTTTCACTCACATCCGTTGCGAAAACTTCGCCTTCACTTCTGAGCGCGATCGCTATAGCTATGCAGCCCGTACCGGTGCCTATGTCCGCCACCACCTTGAAACGCCTTTCTTCGATGAGTTCCAAAGCCAAGTCGACCAGGATTTCCGTCTCGATGCGTGGCACGAACACCCCTTCGCACACGTGGAGTTCCAAGCCGTAAAAATAACATCGTTCTGTTATGTACTGTAGTGGATAGCCACTCGCGCGTTTCTTCGCGAGTGAGATCGCCACTTGACACACTTTCTCGGAAATTTCTTCTTCGAAGTTCATCAGCAACCTTTCGCGGGTCTGGGAAGTAACTTTGCTGAGTATGGACAAAGCCTCCGAACCTGGCGATTCGGAGGCCTCTTTCAGGACGTCTTTGAGAATCGTGTAAAGCTCTCTCAGTTTCATATCCCAAACTTTTTTCTTATCTCCTCGCTCATTCTGTCGGGTGTCCAGGGTGGATCGAATGTCAGGTTGATCTTGACATCTTTCACGCCTTCGATCTGCCTGACCTTGTCTTCAGCATCCTGCAAGATGAGACCAGCCAGAGGACACGCTGGTGTTGTCATCGTCATCGTGACCGTCACGTTGTTTTCGTTGTCTATGGCCACATCGTACACGAGCCCGAGGCTCACGATGTCCAAACCTATCTCGAAATCAATGACTTGTTTCAAAGCTTCAAGTACCTTTTCCTTCGTGATCAAGCTAACATCCCCTCAAGAAAGTTTTTCGAGAAGATCGCTGAGTATTGTTACATGAGACATCTCTTCACGAACTATCAGATCGATCTTGTCCCTACCGAGTCCCTGTGGAATCATTTCTTTCAGGCCCAGGTAGAAGATTATCGAATCTTTTTCAACGTCGATTGCTATTCTCAGCACTTCCGAGAGCGATCTGACCTGGTTGAATCTCGTTGTTGGATCGAGCTTTGCGTCGAACACCTTACCACTCACCATCGCTCTCAGATAAGCTGCAGCCTCGCCTTGAGGATCGAGGAACTGAGAGATCTCTCTTTCCTTGTTGGCGAGATCGAGTCTCATCTGATGGAACCTCTTCTCGTGTTCTTTTTCCATCTCTGCAAGCTTCAAAAAGATGTTCTTTTTGGTGTATTCTGGAAACATCTCAGCAGCTTTATTGTAGAAAACAACGCCGTTTCTTTCAATCTGCTCGGCCATTTCGAAAACCTCATCGATGTTGAACATGAAGATCACTCCCTTTTTGCTAATTGTGCATCAAGCATCATTATACCAGCGAAGCTGTCTTTTATACGCTCGAGCAAGGACAAGATCTTCTGGGCATTTGCCTCTTCTTCGACCTGCTCGTTAACGAACCAGTTCAAAAAGACGAGGGAAGCGCTGTCGTTCAACTTTTTTGCAAGCTCAACGAGGTTATTTATGCTTGCCGTAACTTTTTGCTCGTGCTCGTAAGTGTGTTTGAAGACTTCCAACGGCGAAGACCAGTCCTTCCTTGGTTCGTCCAGTGCGTACAACTCCACCCTTCCACCACGCTCGTTGATGTGCTCGAAAAATTTCATCGCGTGACCAACTTCTTCCTGGGCCTGTTTCTTCATCCAATGCGCCATTCCTTCGAGATTTTCGTGTTCAAAGTATGCAGCCATCGAAAGATAGAGGTAAGCCGAATCCAGTTCCTTTTTGATCTGCTCGTTGAAAGCCTTTTCGATCTCCTTGGGGATCATCGATCAACACCTCCTGACAGAATTATACGAAAAAGGCCCCAGCGGGGCCTCGATCTCATATTTTTTTGTGGCAGAACCACCAGTCGAAGCACTTGTACTGTTCTTTTCTCTTGGCAGCTTCTTCAACGCTTGTCGCTGGTGGAACGATGACTTCATCACCGATCAGTTCGTTGTTCGGCCAGTCCGCCGGTATAGCAACCTTGTTTTCGTCGGCGACCTTGAAGGCCTTGACGATCCTCACTATCTCATCCATGTTTCTTCCAACTTCCTGTGGGTAATACAGTATCGCACGTATGACACCATTTGGATCGACAAAGAACACGGCCCTGACGGTGTTGCTTCCCTTTGCTGGATGAATCATTCCAAGCATCTCAGCAACTTTTCCGGTGTCTGCAATGATTGGAAATTCGATCTCCACGCCAATGTTCTCCTTAATCCACTCAACCCACTTGATGTGCGAAAACACTTGATCCACGCTCAGTCCAATCAGCTCTGCACCGAGTTCCCTGAACTGGTTGTACCTCTTTTGGAATGCCACGAACTCGGTCGTGCACACAGGTGTGAAATCTGCAGGATGACTGAACAGAACGAACCATTTACCTTTGAAAGCATCTGGAAGCTTCATCTTGCCGTGTGTCGTGACCACCTCGATCTCTGGAAACTTTTCACCTATCAACGGAATCGCCATAAGGACACCTCCCTGTTTTGCTTTGCAGTTATATTATACCGCATCTTATGTAGAGAATTCAAACTGTATATGTAACAAAACCACACATTTACCTTCGTTTAGAGGTTAACACGGCGAGGGGTCTAAGACAACGCTCTGGGTTTTCAGCGAATGGGTGATGAGAAAGCTTTCGGCAGGAACTTTCGAACGGTAGCGAGTGCAACGCCTTCTTCCCAGCTGGCGTGGGCGAGCTGGAAATCCACATTGCCTATGAACTCCGCGTTGAATCTTTCCTCAGCGTATCGTTTTAACAACCTCACCATATCGTCGTTCACGATGCCTTCTCCCAGAAACACGACAGAGCTCGGTTTGAGCACCATGATCAGATTTCCAAGAACCAGAGACAACCTCCTGAAGGGTTCAATGTAATGAATTTCCATGGACTTGAAATTCGATCGGGCCTTCGCCCTGATTTCCTCAACGATGGATCTGTACTTTTCTTCCTCGTTCATAGCAAAATCTTCGAAATCTATGTCTTTTCCAAGGTAAGATTTGATCACGGCGTATTCAGAAGAATGATATTCGAGACAACCAGTTTGCCCACAGTAGCATTTTCCTTCGCTCGCGACGATCGCATGTCCTATCTCAAAGTGTTTTGCGTGTCCGTTGTTCCAAAAACTTGCACCTATTCCCGTTCCGTAACTGACTGCGAGGAAGTCGTTTTTTTCGTGGTTGGACAAAAAATATGCGAGTGCGTCGACGTCGTTCATCAAGACAACGTTGCCGATGTCCAAAGAAGTCTCGAGAAGTTTTTTGATATCGAGCCTTCTCACGTTCATGAGGTGCGAAACGACGATCTCGCCACCTGAAACTATACCGGACGAACAGATCCCAACACCGAGCAACCTTTCGCTCTTGAGCTCTTTAACAATTCCTAAAACTGCGGAAGCATAACCTTCGTTGTTTCTCATGTGCGAAAAGATGCGAATCGAGCTTTTCCTTACAGGACGCATCGCTGCGTCGAAGAGAACTCCTCGCACCTCTTCTCGTCCTACCTTGATACCAATGACAGACCAGCGAGAAGCATCGATGCGGAGCAACTGCGAAGGTCTTCCCCTGCTCGGTTCGGTCTCTGCGACGTTGATGAAACCTTCGTTCAAAAGTTCTCGAACGATGTAACTCAGCGTGCTTGCCGAAAGGCCTGTCAGGCTCGAAAGCTCCGCTCGTGACATGGGCCCATGCTCAAACAAGCACTTCAACACGCGCAACTTGTTCTCTTTTCTCAGAGCTGGGGCCGGCAACTTCTCACCCCAAAACTTCGAGAAACGTCTTCAAGTAATTCATGAGGTTCGCCGTCGTGATGAACTTCTCCAGCACGATTTTTCTCCCCTGTTCACCCATTCTTCCTCTCAAATTCTCGTCTTTCATCAGTTCGAGTATATATCCTGCAAGTTCATCTTTCTCCCACGTTAGATAACCGTTCTCACCGTGTTTGATTTGGATCTTCACACCTCCGACGGGTCTCGCCACCACGGGCACTCTCTTGTACAAAGCTTCACTGATAACGAGTCCAAAGCCTTCCCTGGTGGCTGTGTGCAGCGCTACTGTGCTGCTCCTTTGTATCGCATTCACTTCTTTGCTTCCAACCCCTTTCAGGTTCGTGCAAAACTTTATGTCCTCATCTGTTCCGGCGTAACGTAGGACTTTCTCGAAAAAGATCCAGCCTTCAGGATCGTCCGAAGCCATTGCAGAAACGATCGCAAGCTGGACGGAGGGAACCTCACGTTTGACGAGTCTGTAAACATCTATAGCCGAAAAAAGGTCTTTCCACGGATCAAACCTGGCCACAACAGTTATCAGAGGTCTTTGTGGATCTATCTCGAGTTTTTTCAAGACCTCTCTGACAAAATTCTCGTTCAGCTCGATGTTCTTCTCACTGAGAGGATCTATGCTCGGTGGAAAGGCCCGACATTTTTCTTTCACGTTGCTCGGGAAGTACTCTTCCAGATGGAAGATCATTCTGTTGTAATCGCTCACGTACGAGGAAAACCTATTCCACACCGTTTGATTCGGTGTTGAAAGATCTATGTGACAGCGCCAGATCCACTTCGTACTGGCTTTCGTTTTTGCGAAGGACCTGATCGCGGCCGGTTGAGGATCGTGGATCACCACGATGTCTTCATCCCCGTCGATCAGTTCGGCGTTGGCCCTGCACACATCCTCGTAGAGTTTCCATTCTTCTTCCGTGATGGGAATCTCCGCTCCCTGCAGGGTGTTGTGGAACTTCTTGGTGACGTTGAAGAATTCTCCCGGCGCTTCTATAACCCGCCATTCCGTTTTCAGACCGACCGAGTTCATCAACGGCACCAGGCTCTGCAGTATCTCAGCCACGCCACCGCCGTAAGCTGTTGCGTTGATGTGAACCACTTTCAAACCCTTGAGAGATGTGGCAAGCTGTTTGATCTCTTCCACCTGTTGTTCAACCAAGCCTCGGTACTCCTCTATGGATTTCTCTGCGACTTTGACTCTCATGGACTTCCTCCTCTCATTTGAGGGACCAGCCAACCATACCTTTGATGTAGTAACGCTGCAAGACCAGATAGACCACAATGGGAACGACCATAACTAAAATGGCAGCAGACGAAAGCAAGCCCCAATCCACATGGTACACGCCTCTCATCAGTGGGATACGCTGTGTGGCGAGAAGTTTGTCAGGTGAGTATATCAAGATCAGCGCGAGGAAGAAATCACTCCAGACCCAGGTGAACTGCAACGCGAAGGCCGAACCTATGGCAGGCATCGCGAGCGGTAACACCACCTTGAAGAAAATGGTTATGTCACTCGCACCGTCTATCCTCGCAGCTTCTTCCATAGCTTTTGGAATCGTGGTGAAAAAGTTTCTCATGAAGAATGCAATCCAAGGAATACCCCAGGCGGTGTGAACGATGATCAATCCAAGGTAAGTGTCCACGAGGTTCAACGCGTTCATCATCTGAAAGATGGGAACGGCGATCGTTTGTTGTGGCAGGGCGAGCGCAATGATCACGAGTGCGAGCAGAGGAGTCCTCAGTTTGAATCTGTACCTCGAAAGCCCATAGCCCGCCATCGTTGCCAGAAAAAGCGGTAAGAGCGTTGCGGGAATCGCAACAATCAAGGAGTTCAGCATGCCTCTCGAAAGGGCTGCGGTCGGGTGATTCCAGGCGCCTGAAAAGTTGTTGATGGTTGGCCGGAACGTTGCGAAATTCCACCAGCCGTTGAGAAGCTCGTCCAGTGGTCTGATCGCCGTCATGAAAACGCCCATGAACGGCAGGATCCAAACGAGTGCAACAAGCCATCCTAACAAGGAAACGAACATGCTTCTTGGTTTCATGATTGATCATCCCTCAACGTTCTGAGCAGAGGTAGACTAACAAGCAAGGTTGACATCGTCAAAAGCACCGCAACCACCGCAGATCTATTGAAATCCATAGCCCTGAAAGCGTACGTGTACATCTGCAAAGCCAGCACGTTGGAAGCTCCACCAGGTCCTCCCATCGTGGCCACGTAGACGATGTCGAAAACCTTGAGTTCCCAAAGCAAGGTCATAGTGACAACGACGATCGTTATGGGTCTAAGCATGGGAATCGTTATCTTCGTGAAGATCTTCAAAGCAGAAGCACCATCGAGCTGTGCCGCTTCGTAGAGATCCTTTGGGATCGTCTCAAGACCAGCCGAATACAGAACGGTGGAGAAGCCAACCCAGAGCCATACCGAGCCAAAAATCAGTGCGAGCAGCGCGGTGTCTGGATAGGCAGTCCAGCTCTTTGCTGGTATTCCGAAAATTTTCAGGAAAGCATTGAAAATACCCAGATTTCTATCGAACATGAAGTTGATCATCACGCCTCCAACGATCATTGGCATGACCATTCCGAGAAAAATGATGGACTTGATCACGGCACCTCCACGCACATTTCTCAGCAGAACTGCCAGGACAAGTCCCAACGCAAGTGTCAGCGGCAGATGTATGGCTATCCACAACAAGTTGTGAACGAGGGCCCCCAGGGGAAAGCCCCTCGAGAGGCCCTCAAGATTGATAATTTCCCTACTCGACAGTACCCTTATGTAGTTCTCCAGGCCAACGAATTTGCCATCCGAATCGAGAAAGCTCAGAACCACAGTCCTTGCGACAGGATAGACGACAAAGATCCCCACCAGCGCGAAAGCTGGTACGACAAAGAAGGCCACGTACTTTGCCCTGTTTCTCATGAAATCACTTCTTTGGAGCTTTCTCCTGAAGCGTTCTAATCACGTCGTTCAGTCTGTCTGGGGCCACCCAGAGCAGTTTCAGCTGATCCCAGAACGTGGGTTGGAACTCTCCGCCGATCGAGTCGTCCAGGTCTGGCAATGCGGTGACGCCCTGTATGATCTTTGCGACTTCTCTGTCAACGGGTGGATAGCTCGACAGGTCTATACCGACAGCCGTGGCGACGTGTCCGCCCTGTTTTACCTGTAACGCCTGACCTTCCGGACCACAAAGCCAGGCGATGAGCTTCTTTGCTTCTTCAGGATACTGAGTGTACTTGGGCACGAACGCATAATCAGCGCCGAACACAACACCGTTCGCTCCAGGCAGTGCGAAAACGCCAAGATCATTCGGATCTTCTACCATGCCTGTGATCCAGCTTCCCATGAAGTAGAGTGCGTAGTCGCCATTCCACCATTGCTTCAAAACGAGCGTCCATTCGGTTGGCTCACCGAAGTACTTGTTCTTGAGCAACGAAACCAGTTTGTTCATGCCCTTCATGACCAGATTGCTGTCCCATCTGACTTTGCCTTCGATGAGATCGAGTTGCAACTCGGGTCCACCGAAACTGATCAAGAAGTGCTCCGTTACGTCAGACAAAGGCCAACCAACTCCATCTCCACTTGCAATTGGAGCCTTGATTCCTGGTATTTTCTTGATCTTCTCGAGTAGTTCAACGAATTCGTCCCACGTGGTTGGTGGCGTGAGCCCATGCTTTGCGAAGAAGGACTTTCTGTACCAGAAACCGGGTTTTACTTTTCCAGTGTACGCTGCTCCGTAAAGCTTGTCGTCAACTTTTACCGCATCCAGTGCTCCGGGCAGGAACTTCGTTTCATCGAGAACACCGTTTAACGTCAGAATGTGACCTTTCTGTCCGTACTCTCTGATGAAGCTCGCCCACATGAATATGACGTCTCCCGGAGCCTTTTTGGCTGCAAACTGTGCCGGCAAAAGGTTCGCCAGGTCTTCGGCCCTGTAGATCTTGTACTCGATCTTTATGCCCGTCTGCTTTTCAAACTCCTGAAGCACAGGCATGAATTTTTCCATTTCTGGACCGGCCCAAGGACCTATGACGGTGAGTGTTACAGCACTCAGGACGGTGGCAAGGAGCAGAACTGCTACTACCAACAACCTTGACATACCAGCACACCCCCTCGGTTTGAAGTATTTTTTCGTAACATGAATTAAGTCTACAGAAATAATACCACCGTACTCGTAACTTGTCAAGGGTCAAAATTTGCCCGTCTTTAACTTCGTCTCCGGCTCAAGAAGCGATGATTCCGTTTCTTCTTTCCAGAAGTTCCCAACCAGTTCTATGAATGCTTGCGCTCAGACTCATCTCAGTCGTTTTGGAGGGTGTAAAATACTGTCGCAACGGGGGGAGGTTCATGAACAGATCCGGTTGGCTCGTCAACCTCCTGTTCATAGCTGGAATCTTCGCGGCGTTCCTTGTTTCGGCGACGTACCGCAAGCGCGACGAAGATGTTCTCTGGTCTCGTTTCGTTGGAAAAACCGGCAGGGATATCGCCTACGATCTTGCACATGTGGATGATGGAATCGTGATTGTCGGCTGGACTTCCTCGCGAAAAATACCATCCGATCAAAATGTTATGATGGTTAAGCTCTCAAAGAGCGGAAAACTTCTTTGGAACAAGGAGCTTGGCTCAACGGGTACAGAAGGGGCCAACTGTGTTGAGAGAACGCAAGATGGTGGATTCATTGTTGCCGCGATCAGCAGTTCCAACGATGGTGAGATTTCTGCACAATTTGGAGGTCAGGACGTGTGGCTCTTGAAATACGATGCTCACGGAAACTTGCAGTGGAAAAGTTGTTACGGCACCCAGGCTTACGAGTCGGCACTCGATCTGCTCGAGGATGATGGATATGTCTTTGTTGGTTACACGACGAAAGCAGGCAACGAGGATGTCTGGGCGGTGAAAGTTGATGAGGACGGAAATATCGTCTGGGAAAGGAGTTTCGGCTCGAGCGGCTGGGACTCTGCCATCGGCGTTGACAGAGCAACCGATGGATACTACATCGTCGGGCTGACCAAACCCGCTGAAAACGGTTCTACCGACATGTGGGTCCTCAAGGTTTCGAAAAGTGGTGATCTCGTCTGGCAGAAAAGACTCGGTGGTACTGACTGGGATCAAGCGAGCGACGTTCTGACAACAGATGATGGAGGATGTCTCGTGCTCGGAACGAGCTGGTCGAAAGAAATGAGTCTCTTTGGTAAAGCAGATTTTGTCTTGATCAAGCTCGATGCCAACGGGGAGATCGAATTTCAAAAGGCCTACGGTGGTGCTCAGGACGACATAGCTCAGAAAATCATCAAAGTTGAAGACGGTTATCTTTTGGTGGGAACCACATGGTCTGACACTGTGCACGGTGTAGAGAAACAGGGTGGTAGCGATTATTTAGTATTGAAGATCGATGAAAATGGTGGACCCATGTGGGTTAAGTGTCTTGGGGCGTTGCTGGACGACGTCGCCTACGCGGTTTTTTCCGATGGAGAAAGTTATTACCTCGCAGGTGTTTCGTATTCGCGTTCGTTCGCTCTGAGATCTCGCTCGCATGGTGAGGGAGACGCACTGGTTTTGAGAGTCAGGTTGAAGTGAAGGAGAAAGAGGCCCAGCGCGCTGGGCCTCTGTTTCAAGCCTTGGTCACGTTGAATTTCACAGGCGTTGGATTCGCTATGTTGTCCGAAACGGGGCATCTGCTTTCGACGGTTTCAATCCATTTCTTCAGGACATCGTCTGGTGCATTCGTTTTCGCTCTGATCGTCACATTGATTTCTTTGTAACCCGCCCTTTCTGCGTCGGACTTTCCTTGGAACTTCGCGGGGTTGAGAATACCCTCGATGTCTATCGTGAGCCCGTCCAGTTTGATGTTCATCTCTTCGGCCACCATGTGACCGACCACGTTCAAACAACCAGCCAGCGCTGCAAGCAAATACTCGACTGGGTTCGCTCCTTTGTCTTCCCCACCAAGTTGTGGGGGTTCATCCACGTACATCGTGAAATTTCTCGCTTTTACCTGTGTCCTGGTTGGAGTTTCAGACGTTGCACTGATCGAGAATTTGAGATCCATAAATTCACCTCCGCATCTTGATGATACCAGTCTGATATTAGGACTATGTTGCTCGGAATTTTCCATACGTTGTCGGAGACCTGATGGGAAGCGAGCACAAGTCTCAGATCGAGCTTTCAGAAGCTATAGATAGAAAAAGAGAGAATAGTGCACCTTTTCAAGCGCAATCTTGAAGAATCAGTCATCATGGACATTATCCAGCGTTTATCCTCCTTGAACTTAACAACGGCTTCACGTAAAATTAGTTATGTAAACTTTCTAACCTACTTTACCCAAGGGAGGGGTTCACATGAGGAAGGTCTTTGTGGTTATTCTCACCATGGTGATCGTGAGTTTGTTCGCCGAGACCATCGAACTGAACACGATCTTTGGTCCGGAGGATCTGGGTTACTACATCGAGCGAAACCAGAAATTCTACGATCAAACAGGTGTTCGTGTGAACATCACTGTGGTTCCGTACGGACGCGATCAGAACATCAAACTCATTGCTTCCATGCTGGCCGGTGGTGAGCAGTACGACATTTTCATTATCGACTGTGTCGAAGTACCGCTGTACGTTGAGAACGGTTGGGTCCTGCCCATTGATGAATGGCTGACGGAAGATCTCAAGCAAGATGCGATACCCTTTGCGCTCGATGGCATGGCCTATCAGGGAAGATGGTATGGTCTGCCGTGGGTTTCCGAGTGGAAGTCGTTCGTCTACAACAGAGAAATGATCAAAAAAGTGGGTTACGACGAATTCCCCAAGACATGGGATGGAGTGGTGGAACTGGCCAAGAAGCTTCAGGAGGCCGGAATCGTGAAGTACGCTTCGGCCTGGTCGTGGGCGCAGAAGGAGTCCTTGGTGTGCGACTTTGTGGCGATTCTATCGAGCTTCGGCGGTAGGTTCTTCGATGAGAATCTGAATCCCGTTTTCAACGATGAAAGAGGTGTTCAGGCTCTCCAGTTTATGATCGACATGATCTACAAGCATCAGATCGTGAACCCAGCATCGCTCGGTTGGACCGAAACCGAAGTTTACAAAGCTATCTTCAACAACGATATCGCCTTCGGTATGATGTGGGGAATACCTTTGGTGGACCTCGACAATCCCGAGATCTCCAAAGGCGTCGGTCAGTGGGAGATAGGTCTGATGCCGTCTGTGGATGGCGAACATCCTTACACTGTTTCCGGTCCCATGGGCTGGGCGATATCTTACGGAACGAAGCACCCGAAGGAAGCCTTCGAGTACATAAAGTTCCTGGCAGGACCGGAGGGTGCCCTTGACGCTGCCTTGAAGGCAGGTATAGTGCCAGGATGGAAATCCGTCTGGGAGAATCCTGAGTTCAAGAACACTGTCAGAGGATTGGACAAAATGTACGAGCAAGCCATGTACATAGTCCACAGACCCAGGGTGCCATGGTATTTGGAATTTTCCAACGCTTTACAGGAGGAACTCCACAAGGCACTGACACGGCAAAAATCTCCAAAAGCGGCACTCGATGCTGCTGCACAGGCTGCACTAAAGATAAAAGCTGAATACGAAAAAGGAAGGAAGAAATGAACAACTGGGAGGGTGGGGCCGACAGGCCCCACCCTTTAGATTCTTGAGAAGAGAGTGAGAGAGCCTTGGAAAAACGCAAAAGAGTAATTGGCTATCTCTTGATGTCACCGTCCTTAGTGATACTCTTCGTGGTCCTCGCCTTTCCACTGGCACACGCGTTCTATCTGAGTTTGTTCAACGTTCGTTTCTTTGCCGGAAGGATTATCACAAGTTTCGTTGGATTCGACAATTACCTGTCGATTCTTCGAGATGAATCCTGGTGGAGATCTTTTCTAAACACTGTGTACTTCGTGCTTGCCGATATCACCGCGGGGATGTTTCTGGGTTTCATAACTGCGCTTGCACTCAACCGCAAGTTCCGACTCAGATCTTTAGTCATAGGAGCGATCTTGCTCCCGTACGTCTTGCCCCCGATCGTCCACGCTTTGATTTGGAAGTGGGCATTCAACGCCGATTATGGTTTCATAAATCAAACGCTCCTCAGTCTCGGGATCATAAAAAAGAACGCCTACTGGTTGACCGACCCGAAGCTCGTCCTGTGGGCTCTTATACTCGCAAATTTGTGGCAAGGAACTGCTTTTGCCACGATCATCTATCTGGGTGGGATGAAGTCCATACCCGATGAACTGTACGAGGCGGCAAAGATAGACGGTGCTACTCGGACGCAGCAAGTTTTACACATAACATGGCCTCTGTTGAAACCTTTCACGCAGCTTTTGCTGGTGATGAAAACGATTCTCACCTTCAAGCTCTTTGAACTGATCTATGCCGTGACCGGTGGTGGACCAGCCGGAAGAACACGTGTTGTTTCTTACGAAATATACAGAACCGCTTTCGAATCCTACAAGTTCGGGCGTGCCACGGCGATGTCCTACATACTCCTGGGTATAGTTGCTCTCATCGTACTCGTCTTCAGACGAGCCTTTGCGACAGAGGCAGGTGAGGAGTGACATGAACGCGAAACTTCACAGAGCTTTGATTCTGATCGTGATCATCTGCGCCGTCGGAGCTTCCGTGATCCCCATTTACTGGACTTTTGTGACCAGCCTTTCTCTCGACGTCGATCTGATGCAAACATCTCGCACTTGGTTTCCCCCGAGACCGACATTGAAGAATTACAGAGAGGCCCTGGGATTAGGACAGGGCGCCTATGGTGTGGCCTCGCAGATCAGAGTCGCACTTTTCAACAGCCTGACGATCGGTGTCAGCGTCACAATCGTAACGCTCCTTTTGGCGATCCTCGCCGCCTACGCAATAGAGAGATTAAGGGTGCCGTTGAGAAAATATATAAGCTTTTTCGTGCTCTTGACACAGATGTTACCGCCCGTCATTCTTGTGATACCCATCTACCTCTCACTGGCCCGGCTTGGTATGCTCGATAGCAAAACGTCCCTCGCTGTGATATACACCGCGTTGAACCTGCCTTTTGCCATATGGATCATGAGTTCTTACTTCAGAAGGTTGCCCGTATCGGTCGAAGAAGCCGCAATAATAGATGGTTGTGGATACGTGAAGGTTCTCTGGAAAATATTGATTCCCATGTCCAGACCCGCCCTCTTCACTTCAGGTATATTTGTCTTTCTCTCAGCCTGGAACGAATTCATAATTGCTCTGGTTCTGACTTCGAGCTTGAAAGCGAAGACTCTGCCCATAAGCATTTCTGAATTCATGGGTCGTTTTTACACAAATTATCCGCTCATGTGCGCTGCGGGTATCGTTTCGATGGTTCCACCTATAATCTTTGCCCTTCTGTTCCAGAACTTCTTGATCGAAGGGCTCGCCAAAGGAGCGGTGAAAGAATGATGAAAGCCAGACTGGTCCTGAAAAATTCCGAAGCGAAAGTCCTTGAGTGCATAAGGCAGTTCCGACCGATATCGAGAGCGCACATAGCGGTCAAAACGGGTTTGAGTAAGCCCGTCGTTTCACAAGCCGTGGAGAGACTGATCAGAGAAGGCATCGTGAGGGAATCGAAAAAGGGTAAAAGCACGCTGAGGGGTGGAAAGCGTCCTACGTTGCTCGAGTTCAACCCAAACTGGAAATTCGTCGTGGGTATTGACGTTGGTGGCAGCAAGATACGCGCAGCGATAACAGATTTGGACGGTAACATGAAACATGAGATCGAGCGAAAGATTCACAGAATCCGATCCGTCGATGATCTTGTAGATCAAATTTCGAGCTTACTCACGGATATGAAGTGTCACAATTACGAGTTGCTCGGTATCGGTGTGGGTGTACCAGGTACTTGTGATCGCAATACGGGAAAAGTTAGATACATCCCAGCTTTCGATTTGAGAGACGTTCCACTCAAGAAGATTCTTGAAACAAAATTCAACGTACCCGTCTTTGTCGAAAACGATGTTACTCTGAACGCCCTCGGCGAGATGTGGAAAGGTGCCGCCAAAGGTTTGAGGAATGTCCTTCTTGTGGCGCTCGGCACAGGGACTGGGGCGGGTCTGATTCTGAATGGAACCCTCTACACGGGTGCGAGAGGCATGGCGGGTGAGATAGGCTATCTCGTGACGGATTGGTCTGCAGAAAAAGACGTTGAATACCGGTTTGGTAGGCTTGAAAGGTGGTTCTCCGGATACACCTTCGAGCAGTTCCTCAAGGAGAGAAGAATTCGATCCACGTTGAATCAGGTTTTCGAAAAACTCGAGTCACACACAGATTTCAGAGAATTCTTCGACATTGCTTGTGAACATTTAGCACTCGCGATAGCGAACGCACTGTGTTTGCTCGATCCAGACGTCGTCGTTTTGTCTGGTGGCATCGGTTACAACCAGTATGACAAGATCCTGGCGAAGATCGAACCCATCGTTTCCAAAACGGTCCCTGCGGAAATACTCGAACACGTTCAGTTCAAGAGAGCAGAACTTGCAGAGCTCGGTGTAGTGATGGGTGCGGTGTGCTACGTTCAAAAGGAACTCTTCGTGATCTGAACTCACACTTTCAAGTCGAGCTGGTGGATCGTTCTCACACGACCATCTTCCGTTAGATAGACACCGCTGGAGCTGAGTTTGCCCAGGAGTCCTTCATCATCGTAAAGGCTGAAAAATGTTCTCACAGAACCCAGGTAAATGGCTCCCACGTTTGCTTCGAGCAAAGACACCAGTTCGACTCTCTCCTGGTTCGCCTTTAAAACCCTCAATTTTACGAAGATGCCGTCGGATTCATCGATCCAGCCGTTTTTGTCTTCGTCGTACAAGGCCAGTTCTTTGAAGCCGTTTCCTGTCAAAGGTCCAAACAACTCGTGAGCGTCGTCCAGCTGACCATTCTCGTTTGAATCTAACACCAACAGTACGGCATTCTTCGGCAAACGAACATTGTCAAGCACACCATCCAGGTCAAGATCCAGCGTCAGTTTCTTGTCCGAAAATTCCAGCGGTGCGTCGTCGAGTTTTAAGATCAACGGATCTTGCAGATTTCCACTCATAAACCTGAACATCTCGCTTCTTTCGAACGTTCTGCTGGCATGAAAGCTGATTTCAAACTCGATCCTCCGACCATCCTTCGTCTCGACGTAACCTTTCGCAGCAAAATCAGTCGATTCACTTTGTCTCTCATATTCGCTCCGTTCGTAAATCACGCCGACTTGAGTTCTCGTGGCGCCCGGTTCCGCCGTGTCAGAACCTCCTGATTCGGCGAGCTCCAGCAAAAACAATCTCACCTTGCGACCTGTGAGTTTCTCCAGGATTGCCTTGATTAACTTGAGTTTCGCCTTATCCTTTTCGCTGAGTTTAATTTCGATCTTTGCCGGTTCTACCTTCGCTGGCTCCTGCTGAACGACGCGAATCATCCGGAATCGCTCGTGTCTCTGTACCAAATGCTCATGTCTGTTCAGCGAGGTCATCGTCACGTGATAGCTTCCTATTTTCATCCTGAATTGCCTCCCATTTCTTATCGGCAACATCACAAAAAAATTTGGCGGCATCGCCGCCAAAAACAAAGCGTTGCTATCGATCAAGCATTCTTTGCCAAACGCATCCTTGCTCTCTGCAACAAAAACGCGACCGCGATCAGTCCCAAACCGATCAGATCAGTAAAACCACTCGGTTCAACGAGCAAAATACCGCCGATACCGTACAGCGCTCTTTCCCACACAGTAAGATTGCCAAACAAATAAGCTGCCAAAGCTCCCGAGAGTGAGAACAGTCCCAAGGCGCATGTGAACAACGGCCAGATCACCTGTATCGGGTTGGAAACGTTCACCAGCAGCAGCTGTGGTGAAAGAACGAACGCGTAAGGTACGAGAAACGCCGCGATTGCGAGTCTCGAAGCTGTAAGACCTGTCCTCATCGGATTCGCCCTTGCTACACCTGCGCCAGCCATTGCAGCGAGTGCGACGGGAGGGGTGACATCCGCGATGATGCCAAAATAAAAGGCAAACATATGGGCAGCGAGGACCGGTACTCCCAACCTGAGTAGCGCAGGTGCTGCGATCGTTGAAGTGATAACGTAGTTCGCCGTTGTGGGCACTCCCATTCCAAGCACGAGCGAGGTGAGCATGGTGAAGAAGAGTGTTATTAGGAGATTTCCGCGTGCCAGGTCAACCAGCGCAGTACCCAGTTTCAAGCCTATACCCGTGAGTGTCACGACGCCGATGATTATTCCAGCGCAAGCAGTTGCCGCAACAACGCTCAGCGCGCCTCTCGCTCCCGCTTCGAGTGCTGCGGGAACGTCCGACAGTTTTATTCTCGTACTCTTCCTGATGAGCGATGAGGCTACAGAAAAAACTATCGCGTACAGTGCGGCCTTCATGGGGGTAAAACCCGTCACCAGCAAATAGATGATCGCAACCAGCGGGAACAGAAGATGGCCTCTTTCCAGCAGGACCTTCTTCATCTTGGGAAGCTCTTCCTTTGAAAGACCCCTTAGGCCCAGCTTCTTTGCCTCCCAGTGTACTCCCATCCAGACACCGAAATAGTAGAGAGCTGCCGGTATGGCGGCAGAGATTATTATCTTCGAATAGGCGATACCTGTGAACTCTGCCATCAGAAAGGCTGCGGCACCCATGATCGGTGGCATCAGCTGTCCACCCGTCGATGCGGTTGCCTCCACTGCACCGGCGAATTCAGGCTTGTAACCGAGTTTTTTCATCATGGGTATGGTGAAGGTACCGGTTCCAACGACGTTTGCAACACTGCTACCACTTATCATGCCCATCATCCCACTTGAGAAGACTGCGACCTTCGCCGGACCGCCTGTAGCCCATCCCGCAAGCGCGTTCGCAATGTCTATGAAGAGCTGTCCGAGTCCTGTTCTCTCGAGAAACGCGCCCAGTAGGATGAACAGAAAGACGAAGGTGGAAGAAACGCCAAGTGGGATTCCGAAAATACCTTCCGTTGTGTAAAACAGATGCCCGACAAGCCTCTGGAGTGAAACACCCCTGTGAGCCATTATGCCGGGAATGTATCTTCCATAAAGTGCGTACAGGATGAAACACAGAGCGACTATCACTATCGGTAAACCTACGATTCTGCGCGTCGCCTCGAGAACGAGTACGATTCCCAAAATCCCAACTACGAAGTCCAGCCTGGTAACCGTGCCTGCTCTCAGAACCAGTTCCTCGTAGTTCGCAACGATGTATATGGTCGTCAAAGGTGCAACTATCGCTAAGAGCAGATCGAACCAGTGCAATCTGTCCCTTGGCCATTTCTTGCTCGTCGGATAGAGCAGGAAGATCAAGGAGGAACCAAAAGCTAAGTGGATCGAGCGCTGTATCATTGCGTCCAGCACACCAAAGGCGGCCGTGTAAATCTGGAACACCGAAAAGGTTATCGCTATGGCTGCCACAATCTTGGCCATGAAACCTCTAAAACTTCTGTAGCGCGCCTCTCTGTCGTACTTTTCGAGTATCTCCTTCGCCTGATCGGTTGTGCCTTTCTCGTTGCTCACGATGATTCCTCCTCAAAAGATTTTCAATTTCAGAGAAGGTAGAACCTTCACATAAATGGTCAACGCATCGTTGACGTTCGCTATGTCTTTAAACCAAATCGTCCTATCACAGAATACCATACCGTGGCCTTCAATATGCGAAACGCGGAGGACGATCCGCTCGAATCTTCTGTGAAGTTTCAAAACGAATTTTCCATCCTCGACAGCGAATCCTTCCTCCGCGTCAGAAGGTAAACCTGCCCCGTAAGAACTGTACCGAGTCTCAAACAAAAGCAAGGAACCATCGGGTTCAACCTTGAAACGCTCTTCGACCAACGTGCGTTCCACCGAATGAACAAATACGACGGCAAACCAATCATCATTCAGAACTTTCTCAAAGATCACCTGACCTTGGTTCTCAACGACCAAAACGTATCGAAATGATAGAAGACTCAGCAAGGCACAGAGCAAGAACGCCCTCACCGTTTAGAGTCCCATCTCCTTGAAGAACTTTTCCGCTCCCGGATGCAGCGGTATGGACATACCTTCCTTACCAGTTTCCGGTATTATGAGTTCACCTTTTGCGTGGGCTTCGATCAGTCTCTTTTGGTTCGCATACATCGTCTTGAGCAGTTGGTAAGCGAGATCTTCTGGCATTTCCGCTCTCACTGCGAGCATCGCCTTGACAGCGACTGTGACGACATCTACATCGACTCCCTTGTAAGTACCGGCCGGGACGACGATCTTGACGTAGAACGGATAATCCTTCTGCAGAGATGCGATGATCTCATCCGGGACCGGAACGAGCACGATCTTTCTGACCGCCGCAAGATCAACGATGGCTGCTGTTGGATGTCCCGCGGTGATAAACGCGGCATCGATGTTTCCGTCTTTGAGGTTGTTCGCTGCTTCTCCGAAACTCAAATACTGCACCTTGATGTCGTTGTAGGTGATTCCGGCCGCGGCCAAGATCTGCCTTGCGTTGACCTCAGTACCGCTTCCAGCAGCACCCACGGCGACCCTCTTGCCCTTCAGATCGTAGACACTATTTATTCCTCTGTCGGCGAGCGCAACGATTTGGACCGTCTCGGGATAGAGCGTCGCCAGACCCCTCAACTGTGGGAACGGTTCTTTGAACATTTCTACTCCGTTGTAGGCGTAGAAGGCCACGTCGTTTTGGACGAATATGAGGTCCACTTCCTTGTTCTTGAGCAAGTTGACGTTTGCGACCGACGCGCCGGTGGACTGTACCATCGCGTTCATACCCTTGATGTTTTTGTTCCAGATATCTGCCATGCCTGCACCGAGAGGATAGTAAGTTCCCGCTGTGCCGCCGGTGGCGATGGTCAAGAACGTGGCAGCTTGTGTTACGATGACCAAAAGCGCAATCGCAGCAACCAGTAACCTCTTCATTTGGCATACCCCCTTTAGAATAGACTAACCATTATTCTAACACACATATCAAGAATTCTCAAGCCAAAGATGCGTTGTGTGAATCTCGTCAAATATTGAAAGAACCACATCCTGACGAACAACTGGGCCGCCCCAGATCCAAAACTGTAAAAATTGCGCAATATGTTGACGTCTCACCATACAGAAGCATATACGAGCCCTCGGAAAAAGATTTCCTAATTACTTATGTGCTTAGTTCCTCGCGGCGAAAGAGGTTCTCATCTATCAACCTTTGTACCAAAAAGTTACTAACCAAATGGGTCAAAAATTATTATACCCATGAGGTATAATGTTTCCGGGAGGTGTTGTTGTGAACCCTTTCAGATTCGGAAGACACTACGATCCAGATTGTTTCGTAGACAGAGAAAGAGAGTACTCACAGCTTTTGAGCGCTGTTCAAAGTGGAAACAATGTTGTTGTCGTTGCACCGCGGAGATTCGGCAAGACATGGCTGCTTCAAAAATTCGTTGCTGAAAGCGGTTTTCAGTGCATCTATCTCGATCTTCTGAGCGTTATTTCACTGAGAGATCTTTGCGCAAAGATGATTTCGAAATCTTTCGAGCTTCTCAAATTGAACGACCCTGTGAAGTTCATAAGAGAGTATCTAAAGAATCTCTCAAGGCATGTGAGCTTTTCGATCGGTGCAGACGGAGTGAACTTCACTCTTGGAAAAGATATTGACGAAGAATCACTTCTGTCAGAGAGTTATAGATTACTCGAAAAACTCGGGGACCCCATGGCGCCTTTGATCGTCTGTATCGATGAATTTCAAGCTTACAGAACGGTTTCTGAAAAACTCCCAGGCTCGATCAGAGGATTTTTCCAAACCACACCAAATGTGATCTTTGTGTTCTCAGGTTCGATGCGACACATGATAGAAGAGCTCTTTTTCCAGTCAAAAGGTCTCATGTATCATTGCGGAATCAAACTTGATCTGAGCTCCTTCCTGCCAAAAGAAGAGGTAACCGATTACCTGATGAGGAAGTTCGAAGCTTCTGGCAAACGTATTTCATCCAGCGTTGCCGAAAGATTCTATGAAATCACCAAAGGTCATCCGTACTATGTTCAAATCATGGCTTATGAACTTTGGAACACGTGCTTGAAGGAAGCGACGGAAAAGGATTTGACAGAGGCACTGAATCAACTCATATTTCGCGAAAGACACACCTACGATATGGCACTCGATGTACTCGGGCAGAAATACGTACGCAAGGTCTTGATCATGATCGCTTCCAACAAAGATATCTTCAGTATTGAGGCACTCCGAGAGTTTGAGATCCCAAATCCGAGCATCGCGAACAAGACCGTGAAAAAACTCATCGAGCTTGGATTTGTCGAAAAGCTCTCGCGTGGAAACTACGAAATCATCGATCCCATATTTGAAGAGTACATCCTGAGAAGATTCTCTTGAGTGAGTACTCGACGTCTCGACGGCTAAAACTGCAAAAGACACCCAATGACGCTATCTCGCCTACAAAACATATACCAGCGCTCGAACAAAGACTTATTTTTGTGTTCCTTAGGTTTGGAGAATGGTGCCTGAGGAACAGTCTTTCGATCATCATACAAACAAGTGCCACGATCTCAATCGCCTTGATACGTGGAAGCCTACGCATTTCTCGGAAGCCTGATCACACTCTCCAACCTCAAAACGCTTTGCCCACGAGAACGCCGAGCACTTCCGGACCCGTGTGTGCCAATACGGTTGCGCCAACCCTCGCGATACCGTCGCACCTGTTGAACTTCGACAGGATCTGCTCAAGCTTTTCTTTCATGTGGATCGCACCGTAGCCACCATACAGGACATAGTTGGGAACCTTCTCAACGAAGGACGTTACCATGTTTACAAGTTTCGCTATGGCGTCTTCTTGGCTCATCGCAAGGCTTGCTTTGGACACTTCTCCCTCTCTGTTTATCTTCAGAACGGGCTTTAGATGCAACAACTTTCCAAGGAAAAGCGACAACTTTCCGATCCTTCCTCCTTTTTTGAGATACTCGAGAGATTCGAGCAAGAAAAGCATCTCACAGTCTCGCCCATACTCGATAACGTTTTGCTGAGAGATTCTCTTGCCGTTCAAAACGTCTCTCATGAGTCTCGCCACTATGTAGAAGATCTTTCCGCTGACGCCTTTCGAGTCGAAGAGGAGAAAGTTTCTCAGACCAAAATTCTCAATGACCATTTTGACCGCGTTGTAGGTGCCACTCAGTTTCTGTGAAAGCGTTACGACAAAGATTTGTTGGTACTTGCTTTTTATGTCTTCGAACAACTTGATTATGTCCTCCATGCTCGGCAGCGAAGTTGAGATGTTGTGATGTTCTTTCATGAGTGAGCATAGCTTGTCTACATCAATGTCCACGCCATCACGGAATTCTTTCCCATCAACGATTACACGCAGCGGCAACCTGTACAGATCCAGCGGTGGCTTCCAATCCGTCGGAAAATCAGCAGTACTATCCACCACAAAAGCGGTTTTGTCCATGCAGAAAACCCTCCAACGAAAGATTCTCAAGTTCATTCTATCATGCTACGAACCTTCCCTTTCGATTAGCTATCGAAAAGATTTCACAAGACTTAGTAAACGTGAGAAATCAGAAGCAACAAAGCGAAAAAGTTCAGACAATGAAGTGAAAAGAGCAAAATTCATCCCTACCGTTCCAGAATTGGGTATGAAGAGGGTTGCATGATTTGGTTAAATCTGCTTCACTATATAAAGGATTATCTTTTCCAGAAAGATTTACGCACGTCTCTCAGAAAGATCGGGTGAAAAACATCAAAACGCCGTCTCAAAAGCCAAGAAAACTTCGAACAAACATATGATTCAAGTATTTCCTGGAGCATGGACTATTCATCAGGACGGTTCTGGTCGCAAAGACAGATCCTGTAAGTGATGTCGTTTGACATATGATCGATGATCTGGTGAAGGAGGGATTGATCGAGCAGCGGATGCGGTTTGGTGAATATGGCTTCATTGAAGGTACGATTCGAATGCAATCTTATGGCGATAAACAAACTTACTGAAAATCTATCGGGGTGAAACACACAACTCTCAAGGGGAGGTGTGGTTATGTGGCGTAAGCTGGTTCTTCTCGTAGCAATGAGCCTGCTTGTAACGGTGTTCGCAGCTAAGATCGAGATCTTCAGCTGGTGGACTGCAGGTGGAGAGGCGGAAGGGCTCCAGGAACTCTTCAACATTTACAGCAAACTGTATCCAGGTGTGGAAATCATCAACGCGACCGTGGCTGGTGGCGCAGGCGCGCAGGCAAAAGCAGTGCTGAAGACCAGAATGCTCGGAGGAGATCCACCCGACACGTTCCAGGTCCATGCGGGACACGAGCTCATCGATACGTGGGTCAAGACGGGGTTCATGGAGCCGATCACGTTCCTGTACAAAGAAGAAGGATGGGACAAGGTGATGCCCAAGGGCATCTTGGACATCGTGTCTTACAACGGTGAGTATTGGTCTGTGCCCGTAAACATCCACAGGGCCAACGTGCTCTGGTACAACAAGAAGATTTTCGAGAAGTATGGCCTGAAACCACCAAAGACGTTCGAGGAGTTCTTCCAAGTTGCCGAGGTTCTCAAATCCCACGGCATCATCCCACTGGCTCTTGGTACCAAAGATGGATGGGAAGCAGCGCACGCTTTCGAAACAGTTCTGATCGGAAAACTTGGAGCAGAGGGCTACAAGGGACTTTGGACCGGTCAGACGAAATGGTCGGATCCAAGGGTCACGGACGCGCTTGAAACCTTTGCCAAGATGCTTCAATATGTGAACTCCGATCATGCTGCTCGAACGTGGGATGAGGCTTGTGCTTTGATCGTTGAAGGCAAAGCGGCGATGAACATCATGGGTGACTGGGCGGTCGGGTACTTCTACGCGAAGAATTTCTACGATTTTGGTTGGGTCCTCGCACCTGGCAACGAGGGAATATTCGACGCACTGTCTGACAGTTTCGGCCTGCCAAAGGGTGCAAAGAACAGGGAGAATGTGATCAACTTCCTGAGAGTCTTGGGTTCCAAAGAAGGACAGCTCGCGTTCAACATCAAGAAGGGTTCCATCCCTGCCAGGACGGACATAGACAAGAACCTGTTCCCAGAGTATCAGAGGTCCGCGATGGAAGATTGGCTCAAACACGAGATCGTACCGAGTGTTATGCACGGAGCAGCGGCATCTGAAAGCTGGGTCACCGAATTCAAGGATGTCATCTCGTTGTTCGTTGCTCGCCCGGACGTGAAGACAACCCAGAAAGCTCTTGTCAGTATAGCCAAAGCTCAGGGTGTTCCTCAGTGATGATTTGTGAGGGTGGGGGCTCGCTCCCCACCCTTCTTTTCTGGAGGGATGGTGAACAGTGAAAACAGACAGAATCGTTGCGCTTCTTTTTATTCTTCCTTCTTTGATCCTGATTGGAATCTTCATCTACGGATTCATTGGTTGGACAGGCTGGGTCTCCATGGTGAACTGGCGGGATGTGTTCCCGGATTTTACTTTCGTCGGTCTTCGTAACTACAGCAGACTTTTCCAGCACTTTCGATTTGCTATATCCATGAAGAACACTCTCGTCTTCACGATCTTGTTTCTGATCGCGAGTATAGGCATAGGGCTGTTGCTTGCCATTTTACTCGACAGAAAGGTTCGCTTCGAGGGTTTCTTCAGAACGGTTTATTTGTTCCCCATGGCTGTGTCGTTCGTCGTCACCGGTGTCGTGTGGCGATGGATACTGAATCCTGGCACGGGTGGGGAGAGCGTTGGATTGAACTGGTTATTGGAGAAGATAGGCCTTGGGTTCTTGAAGAGTGGATGGTACACCGATCCGAACATAGGAATCAAGGCTGTGGTGATTGCTGCGGTTTGGCAGATGTCGGGCTACGTGATGGCCCTTTATCTTTCTGGCATTAGATCAGTCCCCAACGAACTCTACGAGGCGGCCCAGTTGGACGGTGCAAACGTCTTTCAGCTGTACCGATACATCGTTCTGCCACTCCTCAGGCCCGTCACGCTGAGCGCTGTCATCATACTCGGTCATATCTCTTTGAAAATTTTCGATCTGGTGTTTGCCATGACTGGAAGTGGAATAGGTTTCTCATGCGATGTTCCTGCACTGTTCATGTACGACACGACCTTCAGGGGCAACTACTTTTCTCAAGGAGCAGCGATAGCGATGATACTTCTTTTGTGTGTTGCCGCTCTGATAATCCCCTATCTGGTGTACAGCATCAGGTCGGAGGTTAGAAAATGAAAGCGAGCAGGGTATTACTGTATCTGGTGTTGATCGTTTTTGTCGCTTTCTACCTCATGCCCATATACGTCCTTCTCATGACGAGCTTGAAGAGCTTCAGGGAAATAAGTTTGAGCACGATGTGGATTCCGCCGAAGGAAGTGAGTTTCAGGAGTTTCTTAAGAGCATGGTACGGCGACAGATCGATAGGTTTGAGGGGTCTTTCGGGAAACTTCATGAACAGTGTCTATCTGACGGTCCCGGCGACACTGATCTCTTCGGTGCTCGGTTCTATGAACGGTTATGTCCTGACGAAATGGAAGTTCAGAAAGGCCAATTTGGTTTTTGCTCTCATACTCTTCGGCATGTTCATTCCATATCAAAGCGTGCTAATACCGCTCGTGCAAGTTCTGCAGAAGACGAAACTCTATGGCAGTATACCCGGTTTGATTCTCGTCCACTGCGTTTATGGAATACCCATCACAACTTTGATTTTCAGGAATTATTATTCCACCATTCCAACAGACATCGTCGAAGCAGCAAAGATCGATGGAGCTGGTTTTGTGAAGATATTCGCTAAAGTCATTCTTCCACTGTCTGGTCCGGCATTCGCAGTGACGGCGATCTGGCAGTTCACATCGATCTGGAACGATTTCCTTTTTGGCCTTGTCGTCACGCCCAACCCGTCCGTCCAGCCGATAACTGTGGCGCTCAACAATTTGGCCGGTAGCTATTTCGTCGAGTGGAACGTTCAGATGGCTGGAGCGCTAATAACAGCTCTCCCGACGCTCATCGTCTACATCTTTCTTGGAAAGCTCTTCATGAGAGGTCTGTTATCAGGAAGTCTGTCTGGAATGTGAGAAAATAGTCTTGGGGTGAATCGAATGGATCTCAAGTTGTCGGGCAAAAGGGTGCTGGTTTGTGGTGGTACCCGAGGCATTGGTAGAGCCATTGCAGAGGAGTTTTCCAAGGAAGGCTCAACAGTTTTCATCGTCGCACGTCATCAGTCAAAGGAGATCGCCAAACAGATCGAGGTCCAATACTCTGCGAAGGTTTTCGGCTTCGATGCAGACCTTTCGAAAGCCGAGGACATACAGCAGGTGAAAAAGGCCGTAGGTCAGGTGGATGTGTTGATAATCAATTCTGGAGGCCCGAAAGTCGGTGATTTTTTCGATTTGCGCGATGAAGATTGGTACCTTGCCTTCGATCTTTTGATCATGAGTACTGTGAGGCTGATCAACGCCTTCTTGCCGGATATGATCGAAAGAAAGTGGGGCAGAGTCATCGCCATAACGTCGGTCTCGGTATTTGAACCGCTTCCGAGACTACTACTTTCAAACTCTCTCAGAATGGCCATAGCAGGATTGATGAAATCTCTGTCCAAAGAGTACGCCAGATACAACATAACCTTTAACTGCGTCGCGCCGGGCCACACCATGACCGAGAGGCTGGAGCATTTGATTAAAGAAGCGGCTGTCAGGATGCAAAAGAGCGAGAAGGAAGTCATAAAACAGATGGCCGAAGAGAACGATGTGAAACGTTTTGCAAAACCTGAAGAAATCGCAGCCGCGGTCGTTTTCCTTGCGAGCGAACGAGCTTCTTACATAACCGGTACGACGCTGAAAGTGGATGGAGGCTTCGTCCACGCTTCACTCTGAAAGCGATCTGGCGATCGCTTCTGCCACCATCATATCGAGCTGTGTTGTAACCTTGATGTTCCGCGGATCACCTTCAAGGATTGATACGGGCACATCGTTCACGACGAAGACCCCTGTTGCATCGGTCAAAGCTGATCTTTGTTCTTCCGTGAGTCGTTCAAAAAGTTCAAGAAAGGTTTTTATTTTGAACGTCTGAGGTGTCTGAACAGCAAAGGTACGTTTTCTATCGGTGAGACTGACGATTCTGTCTCTTTCGCATATCGCAATGGTGTCGATCACCGGTAAAGCAAGCGTTACGGCCGAGCTGTTCTCACACATTTTGATGCTCGACACGATATGCTCGCTCTTCACGAAAGGCCTGGCAGCATCGTGTGTCACTGCTATGTCTTCATCTTTCACACCGTATTTCTCTTTCACAAACGCAAGAGCTTTCACCAGTGAATCGGTCCTTGTGGAACCGCCCGCAACAAACTGCAATCTTTCATCTTGAAGATATGAGAGCACAGTCATTTTTCCGAATTCAAACCATTTTTCTGGCAACACGACGATGAGCTTTCTGAAATCTCTGACCCTTGAAAACGTCGAAACGCTCCAAAGTACAAGAGGTTTCCCAGCTAAATCGATGAACTGCTTTGGAATATCACTTCCGAACCTCTGTGAATTTCCCCCAGCGAGAACGATCCCATAGATCAATTTTCGTTCCCCTCCAAGGTATTATAGAAGAAGCTCACATGTTGCAATCAATGCCGTTTTTCTGTAAAATCTATCACAGTATCGTAAAACCGAGGCGGGAGTGTTGGCACGTGTGGTACCTTCTTCCATCGATTTTCTTGGGTTGGTCTCTTGGAGCCAACGATGCGGCTAACGTGTTCGGTCCAACGATCGCTTCCGGGTTGATACCTCACAAACCCGCCATGATCTTTGGTTCGCTATTCGTGGTCCTGGGAGCACTTTTGGGTGGATCTAAGTGCCTCATGAACGTCTCGAGTATCACCACCGGACTGGTGCTCGACAGCGCTTTGGCTGTTTTCTCCGCAGCCTTGACGGTCACCATCATGACGCTTCTCAAATTTCCCGTTTCTACTTCTCAAGCTGTTTTCGGAGGTATCGTTGGAACCAACATATTCAGGCTTGGCCTTGTGAACGTTAATTGGGCACCCATGTTGAAGTTCGTTGTTGTGTGGGTGCTCACACCGACCGGTGCAGCTGTAATAAGTTTTTTCCTGTACAAGTTTTTGGCCATCGTGTTTCGCCGCATCAAGTCGGTCCAGCTCCAAGACAGATTCATAACGGTTGGTTCCTGGCTTGTCGGTTTCTATGGTTGTTATGCGCTCGGAGCGAACAACGTGGCCAACGTGACAGGTGCCTTGGTTGGTAACATGTTGAGTGTGACTCAGGCTGCCTTGATTGGAGGTCTGTGTATCGGTTTGGGCATGATCACTTTCAGCAAAGGTGTCGTCATGACTGTGGGCAAAAACATCGTCGCGCTGGATCATTTCTCTGGCATGATCGCTGTTCTGGCGCAGGCGATCACTGTCTGGATCTACAGTCTCGTTGGCATTCCTGTTTCCTCCTCGCAGGCGATCGTGGGAGCGGTGATAGGTTTGGGATACGCAAAGGGTGCGAAGTTGTCCAATCGCCGAACGGTCGTGAACATTGTGCTGGCCTGGGTCGCGACACCTCTGGTCGCTGGGCTCATCTCTTACATACTGTGTTTGGGGATGAAGTCATGGTTTTGAGGAGACTGATTGTTCTATTGTTCTTGTTGTCGACATATGCTTTCGCCTTGGTACTACGCTTGCCAGAGTTCGACAGAAAGAACGGTATCAAGGAAGTTTTCCTCCACGATCACGGTGATAGGATCGAATACACGATCGTCTTTTGGGACGAGGATCATCCGAACACTCTGACGGATTTGTTGTACGACTTGTACAGGCTCTACAAATGGGGTAGGTTCTACGATATAGAGACCTTCTTCCTCTACCCAGATCGAATTCATTTTCCCGACGACTTTTGTGACAGTGAAACTTACTTCCAGCTTGAAAACTTACACAATCAGGCGGAACTGTCGTTGGATCAGTTTGAACATTTCAACGGCAAGCCTGTGGTTTACATCAGCACATGGAACCACATGTTTTCAAACAAACCCTTGAGGGGTGTGAGCTATCTCAATTACAAGGTTGAGAAAACTGCTTTCGGGACGAGGAACGATGCTGAACGAAAGTACAGTTGGAGGAAGAACGTGAAACTCAAGCTAACTCTGTGGTTGTTCTTTGCTTCTCTGGGTTCGATGTTGACCACGATCTTACTGAAGGGTCGTTCCAAATTGTGCATCGTTGTCAAAGGCCTCACAACGACTCTAATTGCAACCATCGCCATGCTCAACGCACAAGGACCAGAATGGCTCATCTTCGCAGGATTGATTTTCAGCTTGATGGGAGACGTCTTTCTGGAGTTCGATTCTCTTTTCTTTCAAGGCATGCTCGCGTTTTTCACGACACACCTACTCTATTCCATCGCCTTCTTTAAGCTCTTTGGAGCGAGCGCCTGGTGGATTTTCGTCCTCATTTACGCTGTCGTTCTGTTCCAGTACGTCTTTCTAAAAAACCATCTCGGAAAAATGAAGGTCCCCGTTCTGCTCTACACAGTCATGATAGCGACGATGCTTTCTTTGAGTTTTGCCGTGTTGAAGCATGAGATATACTACGCACGAACCTTGATTCCGATGGGTGCAACACTCTTCGCGTTCTCCGATTCGTATCTGGCTTGGGACAAGTTCGTCAAAAAGCTTCCGCTGAGAAACCTCATGGTACTCTCCACGTACTTTCTCGGTCAGCTTTTCATAGCCCTTTCAGCTGTCGTGACTTGAGCCTGTTCTTCGTTGCGACTTGAACGATCGCTTTGATTTCCTCGTCCTTTAGTTGTCTGTATTCACCGGGTGTGAGGCCCTGAAGGGTGATGTTTTCGAACCTGGTTCGTACGATCCTTTTGTACCTCAAACCAATCGCTGTGATGATTCTTTTCACCTCGTGGTATTTTCCCTCGGTAAGGACAAGTCTGACGAGTCCTTCTTCCACCTTTTCGATCTTCGCAGGCGCAAAGCGTTCTTGTTTCAATTCGAGCCCGAGCTCCACCCTGTGCTTCATTTCATCGTCGATCTTTCCCTCCACCCACACCAGATACTCTCGCTCTAAGCGTGACTTTGGATCGATCAACAGGTGAGTAAACGAACCGTCCGTGGTCAGGATAACCAGACCTTCGACGTCTCTATCCAACCTTCCGGCCACGTGGAGCTCTCGAAATTTGGCATGAACGATCAAGTCGAAAATGTTCGCGTCGTCCACTCTGTCGCAAACGTATCCGGTCGGTTTATACAGCGCCAGATAGATATGTGTGGGTGGTTCCACACGCTGATTCAGACACTCCACAGCATCGTTCTCTTTCACTTTGAACGACGGATCTCGCACGATCTTACCGTTCACTGAAACGTGTCCATTCCTTATGAGCTTTTTCACCTGACTCCTTGTCCCAACACCACTGTTCGCGAGGTACCTATCGAGTCTCAAGGTTACCCGGTCCTTTCGATTTCAAGTTTTCCAAGAAATGTCTTGAAACTTCGATCTGTTTGATAGCCTGCTGGTATCCATCGAGAAATTCGTAGTAGGGCATCGGCTCGTTCCTTTTGACGTCGATTCCAACGCTCTTTCTTATCGTGCCTTCCTCGGACACCACAAAAAGCCTTTCTCCATCGAAGAAGGAACCATCCGGAAGGTGGTGTCTGAACGCGACAAAGCTTCCGTCATTGCACAGGTCCTTGCCGACGTACAGCTCCAAATCACACTTCAGTCCGAGCATGTTGAGAATGGTGGGAGTGAAATCCACCTGTCCGCCAACGTTTTTCACTTCGTAACTCTTGCCCAGCCCTGGTACGTGAACGATCAGGGGCACGTTCAACGCCTTGAGAAAATCGTATTCCTCGTTCAGCCACTCACTGACCAGCATCTTCGTTTCCTTGTGGAAGGGGTACAATCCGGCGTGATCGCCGTACACCACGATGATTGATTTTTCGTACAGTCCTGATTCTTTCAAGAGTTGCAAAAAATATCCAAACGCGCGGTCTGCGTAGTTAATCGCCTGAAGGTAGTTTCCGAACAGTGTGTTTACATGTTTTGGTTCCAGCGTTAGTGTCTTCAGCTCTTGCGGCAGTATAAACGGTGTGTGGCTCGACAGAGTTACGACGAAAGCAAAGAATGGTTGAGGCAACTTCTTCAGCACTTCGACCGCTTGCCTGTATAAAGAAAAATCACTCAATCCCATGCCCACGATCTCATCCTGATGCAGGTCCTCCAAACTCACGAAATCGTCGAATCCTAAGTGCGTGTACGCTTGCACCCTGTTCCAAAAACTTTCAGCGTTCCCATGAAACGCAACCGTATAATATCCGGCTCTCTTGAGCAAGCGAATTAGTCCATCCAGCTCGATATCGCTGTAGGTTTCGTACGCGGGATGATTCCCCGGCACGTGCAAGGATGTCAAAGTGACGAACTCTGCGTCCGCAGTGTTCCCCGTCCCAGTCTGCTGAAAGTAATTGCTGAAATAGATGGAATCCTTCTCGAGTAGAGCATTCAAATTCGGTGTTATAGGTTGGCCATTGTACGTCCTTCGCAGGAGCATGTTCTGTAACGATTCAAACTGGACAACGATCACGTTCCTGTCCTTGGCTATGGCCGAGAAAGCCTTCTTGTTCGATTCGGGTTTGGACTGCGTGGACGCAGGGGGCGCCAAGAAGTCTTGTTTTTCGAACGCCAGCAGATACACAGGATCGTAGAGGTGGTAAGCGACCAAGCCGTATCTGTTGAAAAACTGCATGGGCTTCAAATTTTGAAGGAAGGCCGGAAAAAAAGCGAAGGCCAGACAAAGTGTCACAAGCACGACCACGATTTTCTGTGACGGTTTTTCCCGATCTGAAAGGCTCTTCAGAAATTTTCTGTCCAGCAATACCAAGAAAGGTATATCCCCAACGAAAGATAGGGAAACAGGGTTCAGGAAGTACTTTATGCTGGAACCAACCTTCGGAAGTTGTGGAAGCAAGAGTAACTGCTTGATGGAAGGCAAGGTTCCAAAGTTTTGAAAGTAAAGATAATCCACAATGAACGTAGCTGAGAGAACAGAGTACAGCACAAACTGCTTCTTTTCGATGAAGGTGATGAAGATCACCCACAGCATAGAACACCATAGAAAACTTACGATGTAACTCTGCGCGCGCGTGATGCCCACCGTAAAAAGGTAGAACAGAAAGAGCTTCACATTGATCAACACGTAAAGAAGGAGAGTGTATCTGCTTTGCTTTGTCAACGCTTTCACCCAGTTTATTATAGCGATTTGTTCTGCTTGAGATTTCGAACAATACTCTTGCCCCAGCTGAAGGCGACCACAGCGTTCGTAAGATTTCCTATCACGATGCCCCACCAGACGCCTTCCAATCCAATCTTCATGACGTTGACGAAGAGCCAGCAGAAGAACACCTGCATTATGAGAGTTCTGAATATGGTAACGACCAGACTCTTCACTCCATGACCAATACCTTGAAACATCGCCGATGTGAACATACCGAAAGGTGTACCCGGTAAGAAAAGACTGAGAGCTCTCAATGCACTGACAATGTCGTGGAATATGACACCACCTTCGCTCGAATAGGCAAACAGAAAGGCTATTTGTTTTGAAAAAATCTGTATTATCGCCATGACACAGATGCCTATGATCAAGCCAAGCTTGATTGCGTACATCTGCGCTTTTTCAAGTTTGTCGATGTCTCTTGCTCCGTAAGCTGCTCCAACCACGGACGTTACGGCGGCAGCTATTCCAAGCATTGGAATGGTACCGAAGTTGATGATCCTCCAGGCGCTCGTGAAGACGGCGAGCCCTTTCGCTCCAGCGGCGATGGACGCAAATCTGTTGAGTATGAAGATCGCCACGGACATGGATAATTGAGCAAGAGATGCAGGAATTCCAATCGAGAGAATCTTCCACAAGAAGGACAGATCGAGCTGACGCTTGTCAAAACTGAGACTCAAATACGTGCTTTTCCGAATCAGAAACCAGTAGATGCTCATGAAAAGCCCCACCGAAGCAGAGATCACAGTCGCATACGCTGCACCAGCAACGTGCAGTTTGAAAGAGTAGATGAGTACCGGATCGAGTACCATGTTCAGAATGGATCCGACGACGATCACAACCATGGCGCGCTTGGCGTCGCCCTCGGCTCGGAGGATCGCGTTGGTCAGGTTCGTCAGCATGAATACGATCGTGAAGGGCAGTATTATGTAGGAATACTCTAAACAGAGTTGAAGTACGTCGTCCGATTGCCCCATCAGAATCAGAGCAGGTCTTATGAATATCAGGGAAAGTAGAGTCATGATTGCTCCAAGCAGGATCACAAGTACCACGGCTGTCTTCGCCGCATTTTCTGCCCCGGCTTTATCCCGGGCGCCGATCCTTTGGGCGACCACAGCGTTCGCACCTATTCCCAGACCGGCTGCGAGAGAGATAATGATCATGAAGATCGGAAAGAAACCTCCGACCGCCGCGAGCGCGTTCGGTCCAAGCCCCGCAACCCAGATCGCATCTACAAGGTTGTAGAGAGTTTGCATAAGCATGGCCAGCATCATGGGGCCTGACATTCTCAGTATGGCCTTCTTTGGATCCCCGAGCAGAGTTGCGACACTCTTGTGCGTCGTTTCCATCAAAAACACCTCCGGATCGAACACACCAGTTCGTGAACGGAACTATTCTAACATCGACGCCAATCGTTTTCACCTGCGCTGCGAGACCAAGGTCAAATCTTCTAAGTTCAAACCCAAAGTGGATGAATTTCTAATTTCATTACCTCATAAAATGTGTTATACTGTAATCGTGAATGCAATTCATGTGGCCCATGTTGAAAAAATCTTCGCGAACGTGTCAGCAACTCTCACCCAAACAGTGGAGGTGAAACCATGTTGATGGTTGGTTCGACAGCACCCGACTTCACTTTGAAAGACCAGGATGGCAATCTGATTCAGCTCTCGAGTTTGAAAGGCAAAAAGGTGCTTCTGTCTTTTCATCCTTTGGCCTGGACATCAGTCTGTGCGGATCAGATGAAATCTTTGGAGCTCGCGTACGAAGAATTTGAGAGTTTGAAGGTCGTACCGCTTGGCATCAGTGTCGATCCTGTTCCAAGTAAGAAGGCTTGGGCTGACGCGCTGGGACTGAAAAAGCTGCGAATCCTTTCAGATTTCTGGCCACACGGAGAAGTTGCCAAAGCCTTCGGCATATTTCGAGACAAGGATGGCTTTTCCGAGAGGGCAAACGTGCTGATAGACGAAGAGGGCAAGGTTATCTGGATGAAAGTGTATCCGATCAAACAACTTCCCGATGTTGGCGAGATACTGAGTTTTCTCAGATCAGAATGAAGCTTGTTGGAAAGCTGTTGAAAACACGTGTACGATGATCCTTCAATCTTTTTGATATTCGATAGGTTTTTGTATGCAGAGCACGGACTCGGCACCTTTTTCAGCAATCCACACTGTGTAAGCTTGTTTTTTACAGTGATTCAAGATTCGTTCTTTCGATATGGGATAATCCAGGATTACCATGAGTATCTGGCCTGGTTGCATTTTCGTCAGTTGGTTCCTTGTCTGTAGATCGGGTATAGGACACATTTCTCCACGCACGTCTAAAACGATGTCTGGTTTTGGCAGTTCTTTCGTATCGACACTGTAATGAAAAACTGCGTTTCCGCTGAATATTCCGGGTTTTTTCAAGAGCATCGACGCTTCTTCGAGAATGTGTATGATGTGTTCAGAGGCGAGGTCGAATCTGTCACCGTCCTTAGTGTGGATCACCCTCAAAAGGCCCTTACGAGCCATCTGATCGAGATATCTGAAAGCCGTCGAGATGTCCATCTTCAAACTCTTCGCGACCTCGTTAGCTGTCATGCAACTTTCGTTCAAGAGCATCAGTATTTCGAGTCGTCTCTGATTTGCAAGCAGTTTGAAGAATTCTACCAACTCGTTGTTATTCAAGATCCTTCACTCCGTTTCAAAAAAGCGCGGGCTCTTTGGCCCGCGCGCCCACTATCGAATGAATTTTAACCGATCGATTTGGGATGCTTTTCAATAAGCTCGACTAATTGTGCATAGCTTATCAGTGGAACGCTCGAATCTGACTCGTCATAGCCGCGAGCCAAGAAATCATCCCTCAAGGCGTAAACGTTCGCTTTGGTGTATTTCTTTACGTCCTGCAAGATCCAGTATACACCATTCTGCAGCAGCACGACGTCGTCGTTTTCTGTGGCAGTTTCAAGTTTTATCTTCTCTGCTGGGTTGTTTGGGCCATACTTCACAATGATCAAAGCCACGTTCATCACCTCTCACATGAAAATGACGTGATCGAACTGTTGGAAGAGCTCAGTAAGTTGATCTTTGTTGATGATCTTTGGTGCAAAGTTTTCATCGATCTCTTTCACCCTGAATTTTTCGAGATCTTCTTTCACAACATAAACAGGCGTGCCGTAATTCCTTATGTATCTGTGGCAAATGGAAAGTGGAAGTAGACCAAGCATTTCTGGCTTCGTGTTCTTAGAAACCGCAACGCACGCCTCGTCCAACAAGAGCACGGCGGGCTCCAAATCTTCACCGTACATACCAAATGCGGTTCTGAAGGCTTCGTTCACCCATATACTACCCACGGGAGATTGATACGCCACGAACAACAGCTTCTTCATCGTCTATCACCTCAAGCCATGAGGTTTATGAAACGATCGCTGGTCGCGATCAACTCTGCGAGCTCTGGTAAGCCGCTGGGATTTGCACCGTCCACGATCATCTCTGCTGTGATGCCCCTGTAATCCATGCATATACCGCAGATGTCGACTTTGATCTTACCCGCCGCGATCATCTCTTTGATCTTGCTGGGGATGTTTCTATCTATCCGCAATGGTTTGATGTTCTTGTTGATGCACAGCACTGAGTCCGCGAAAAGAAACAGATTCACTTCGTGCCCTTTTTCCACAGCCGCTTCGGCTATCTTGAGTGCCGTGTCCAAATCTTCGTACGTGTAAGGAGGTACCATCACTTGGATCGTTATCTTCATAACTCATCTCTCCCTACCGAACAAGAGCCAAGCCATTGTCCAGTTCCCAAGGATGAAGAAGATCGAGGTCAAGATTGACGAGATTGCAAGCGTAGGAACACCAGTCAAGAAATGGCCTATATTGCATCCACCCGCGGTTACTGCGCCGAATCCCATGAGTGCTCCTCCCACCATCACTTGCAGATAGGTCTTTGGGTCCTTCGGCATGCGGAGCTTGAACTCCTTCGCTGCGATAGCGGAAATCATCGCACCAATGATGATACCCAACACTTCGGCGCCGATCCAGTTCACTTGCTTGTTGGTGGTGTAGACGGACAGTATGTTTGTCCAACCACCTGTGATGCCCAAGCCGTAGTTTCTGCCAGTCGCAGCACTCGCCCACCAAGCTATGGGTTGAAGAATCGCGATCAAGATCGCGGCCCAAATCCAGTTCAATTTTGTCTCGCGCTGGGACGTCTTTGTTCCAAAGGCATACCACAGTAAGATTGCGGCAAAGATCAATGTTACGATCCACGGATTCACGTTGAAGATCGTGGCCAAACTGGGCCCAACTTTTGGTGCATAAACAGTGCTGTTGGGCGTCACCGTCACGCTGAAGTTTGTGAGCCATTTCCTCCAATTCGAGAACAAACCGCTACTGGTAGCCTGCGCGGTCAGACCGAAGATCAGTCCTGCCAACCAAGACGTGGTCATGCCCTCACCGATTCTGTAAGTTACACCCGAGGCACAACCACCGGCAAGGACCATTCCAAGGCCGAAGATGTAACCACCAACGATGTTACCGACCCAGTTCAAGGGCATTGGTGCAAGCTTTATAACACCCATCTGAGCGAAGAGCAACAGTGTGATCGACTGAAGAGCGATCGCCAAGGCGGCGAGTTTCATGAGATAGTTGTCTTTGAAGATGAGAACGTCCCTGAAGGCTGAATTGAAACAGATTCTACCTCTTTGAAGGATCACGCCGAAGATGATCCCTATCAAGAGTCCGGTCCAGATCACGATCTCTACCTCCTCTCAGCTCTCACTTAACTTTGATGTATATCTTCCATTCGCTCTTGCCGACTTCCTCGATCTCGAGAACCTCGTGGCCGAGTTTCTTCACTGTCTCCGGGATCCTTTCCTTAGAGAGAGGATAGTCGATCCACACCTCGAGTATCTCTCCAGGCTTCATGTCCTTGAGGGCTCTCTTCGTCTCAACGTCCGGTATTGGGCAGACTTCTCCACGAACATCGATGGATTTGCTCACCTGATACTTCGCCATTTGATCCACCTCCTGTTTGTGAAAAAAGTATCAATCGCCAACTAAATGCTAAATCCATTTGTTTTACGTTGGCTTAAGTGAAAGTTACGACTTGGCAACTATGACAAGTTAAGGACGGCAGGAATCCCAAGGAGGAAAGATTGTTCAATGCTGGGGCCTCATGATTTTCTTGAGTTGCTCTCCAGTCTGCATGAAATAAAGCTTTTCGCAGATGTTCGTTAAATGGTCCGCGATGCGTTCGAGGTGTCTTATCAGGAAGGCTTCTTCCAGATAGACTCTCATCATTCTTGGATTGGTTTCGTGGCAAGCCAAATCGATGAGGTTGTCGTGTCCTTCGTTGTGGAGTTTGTCAACCTCATCGTCTCTCTTCCAGACCTTGATGGCAAGGTCAAGATCCTTGTGTTTCACCGCATCGACTGTCTGCTGAAGCATGACGCTGATGATCCTCATCATCTGATTCAGGGTCTCCCAACTCGAGAAACTTTCCAGACTCCTTTGAACCTGTCGGCTCAACCGCGCGATGTTGACACATTCGTCCGCAATCCTCTCCAAATCTATTGAGAGACCTATCATCGCAACGACGAACCTCAAATCTTCCGCGAGCGGTTGATACTTCGCGATCACGTCAAAGGCCGTCAACTGAATCTGCACATCGAGTTCATCGAAGTAATCGTCCATCTGTTCTATCTCAGCAATGATCCTCTCATCGCCCGATTTAACAGCGTAGAGAGTTTTTTCAAAGAGATCTTCCACACCGTCGACGAATTCCATGAGTTTGCTGTTCAGAAAGAGCATCTCTTTTTCGTAATGTAAAGTCCTCTCTGTCACGTCGTTTTCCTCCTCAGCCTATTTTACCCGTCAGGAATTGCTTCGTGACTTCGTGCCTTGGCATCTTCACGATGGCGGACGTCTCTCCGTTTTCTATGAGTCGACCCTCGTAGAGGAACACTACCTCGTCGCTTATTCTGAGCGCCTGTCCCATGCTGTGTGTGACTATGACCACAGTGTATTGCTGGGCGAGTTCTTCGAGCAACCTTTCGATCTTCGTCGTGGCTATCGGATCGAGCGCACTGGTGGGCTCATCCAGCAACAAGACTTCAGGTTCCACAGCCAACGCCCTTGCGATGCACAGTCTCTGTTGCTGACCTCCCGAAAGTTGAACCGCAGGCTTTTTCAGTTTATCCTTCACTTCATCCCACAGAGCCGCCATGCGCAAGGCTTGCTCAACCTTCTCTCTCAAGATGCTTTTCTTTGTAACGCCGTGTATTCTCAAACCGTACGCGATGTTATCGAAGATCGACATTGGGAAAGGGTTTGGTTTTTGAAAAACCATGGTAACTCTTCTCCTGTATTCTGTGAGATCTTTGATCCGGTATATGTCCTGTCCTCTGAACAGAATCTGTCCCTTCAGAGAGAAACCAACGATCAGATCGTTGAGCCTGTTCAAACATCTGAGCAACGTGCTTTTTCCGCATCCAGAAGGCCCCATGATCGCAGTTATGCCTTTCTCTCTTATTTTCAAGTTCACATTTTGCAACGCACAGTGATCGTTGTAGAAAGCGTATAGGTTTTTTATCTCAAACACAACTTCACTCACGTTTATTCCTCCTTGTTATCTGCACTACGGAATAGATAAACATCATGATCAATACCATCAAACTGGCCATGCCCTTTGCCATCCACTGCGAACTCTCTCCCAGATTCATCACGATCGCATAGATGCTCGTGGGAAGCGTCATAACTGGATCTGTCAGTTTGCCCGGCAATCTTGTAGAGTAGAAAACGGCTCCCGTAACCAAAATAGGAGCGGTCTCGCTGAAAGCTCTCCCAAGCGTGAGCATCAGGCTCGTCAAGATACCGTTTCTGCTGGCTCTCAAAACCATCAACGTTGCTTGGAGTTTGTTCGCACCGAGAGATATCACACCTTCTCTCAGCTCCTTTGGTACGGCCCTCAAAAACTCCACGGCGCTGTTCATGAAGAACGGTATGGACATGGTGGAGAGTGTCAGAGAAGCGGAGATCAAGGAAGTTCCAAAATTGAGCTTGATGCAGAAGAGAGCGAGGCCAAAGACACCATAAACTATCGACGGTACACTGTTCATCGTAGCCGCAAGTGACTGAAGGAAGAGCGAAAACTTCCTTGGCGCTATCTCGCTCAAGAATATCGTTCCAACCAATCCGACAGGTATCGAGATTGCGAATACTAAAGCCATGAGCATCAATGAACCGACAAGCATCGGGAATATTCCTCCCTCGCTCATCGCGCGTCTCGGCCACGCTGTGAAGAAACCTGGCCTGAAAAGGTACGGCAGACCCGAAACAACGATGCTCACCAGAACAAACAACATTGCGAGAAAGACTGCATAGCTTAGGATTCTCAAAGTCCATCTCATACGATCAGCCCTTGATCCATCGTTCGAGTTTTCTGGTGATCATGTTGCTGAGTACGTTCAATATCAAGCACCCAGTGAGCACAAGAAAAGCTATGAAGAATAGAACGCTGTAGTGCAAGCTTCCGACAGCAACTTCACCGATCTCACTGCCCAGAGTCGCAGTTAAAGGCCTCACTGGATCCAAAAGCGACTTCAACAACATGTTTGCACCCCCAGCTACCATAAGCACGATCATGGTTTCTCCAAAGATCCTGTTGAAAACAGTGAGCATAGCGTTGACTATGCCTGCTGCTGCATGTTTCAGTTCGATCCACGTCACCGCCAAATCCTTTGCCCCAAGCGCAATGGCACCTTCTGTGAGCTGTCTTGGTACCTTTTCGAGAGATTGGAACGTCAAGCTCACCATAAACGGCAACGTCAATACGCTGAGCACGATGGATGCATTCAGGAAGTTCTGTGCCGACCATGCGCCAAGACGCAGGAACCAGTTTCCAAGGATCAATACTCCGAAAAGCCCAAGAACAACTGACGGAATACCACTCACATATTCCAAAACCCTCAGAATCAACTCACGCTCTTTGTTCAAAGCGTACTTGTGTAGGTAGATCGCCACGCCGAGACCGATGGTCCAAACCCACACGCTTGTCCAGACAGAAAGGATCAGAGAGTTCAAAAGCATCGTGCCGATCCCAAACTCCGGTTCCACTTCCCAGACGGGATACCAGTTGGGAGAGAACAAACCAAGCCCAACTTCTTTGATCGCCGGGACGGATTCGCTGAAGATGAAAAACACTATCGCGAAAAGAGCTGCCGCAACGACGACGGCAGCCAAACTCGTGAGCGAAACGAATATGAAAGAAACCGTTTTTCTCATCATTCACCCGTTCCGTAGGCTGGAACGTAACCTGCTTCTCTCACTATTTTCTGCCCTTTGGGTGAGAGAATGAGCCTGATGTAATCGGCCACCACGCCTTCCGTTGGCCAGCTATAGTTGAAACGCTTCAGATCGATGAAGACGAACAGAGGTCTACTTATGGGGTACGTTCCGTTGATGACGTTCTCCACGCTTGCTGCAACACCGTTGACCTTGAGAGCCTTAACTTGTGATGTGACGTAACCCATGCCCGTGTAAGCTATCGCGTTGGGGTTTTTCGCAACGCTTTCGATCTCAGCTTGGCTGGATTCGAGCATCTGCACTCTCGGGCTCAGTTTGGCGCCACCGAGAACTTTTTCCACCCAAGTTTCGAAGGTTCCACTCGCGGTGTTCCTCGAGTACACAACGATTGGTCTCTTCGGAAGCTTGGGATCAACCTGGTTCCACTCGGTGATCTCGCCGGTGTAGATCTTCTTCAGCGTTTCTATAGATATGTCTTCCAGTGGCAGACTCGGATGGACTATGACAGAGAGCGCGTCGTAAGCGATCAGGATGGGCACGAAGTACCTGCCAGCCTTCTGCATCTCTTCGATCTCACTCGGTTTGAGGAACCTACTGGCGTTCGCTATGTCCGTTGTTTCGTTGAACAGCGCCTTGATTCCCGTGGTCGAACCTGCTCCTTCCAGAGTGACGACTACATTCGGATGGATCTTTTGAAATTCCTCGACCCAGAGCTGTGCGATGGGATAAACCGTGTTGGAGCCTTTGATCACGAGAGTTTGAGCGTTCACAATGAGAGTCACGACACCAACCAGTAAAACGAACAACCACTTCTTCATAACTACACCTCCTTCGAATTCGTCCAAACACATTCAAAATGAAGAAGTTTTAGTGGGTGTGTAGTAGTATCAAAATTCTTTAACATACTCGTGGCATGATCTGGGTCGGGAGGCATCGAAAAAGTGGCGCGTGTGTTGGTTGTAGAGGATGAAGAAGACATACTTGAAGTGGTCAGTCGGTATTTGAAGCTCGATTCACACGAGGTCCTCACCGCAAAGAGTTTGGAGGAAATGTACGAAGTGCTTGAAAAAGGTTGTGTCGATCTGATCGTGCTCGATCTACTGTTGCCCGACGGTGATGCCATGGATGAGATCCCTTCGATCAAGATCATGTGCCCAGAAACGTTCATCATCGTTCTGACGGCGTTACGCGAGGACCGTAACAGGATTTTGGGTCTCGAGCTCGGCGCAGACGACTATGTGACCAAACCTTTCAACCCGAGAGAACTCGTCGCCAGAGTAAGGGCGGTGATGAGGCGAAAGGGCAGTCTCGAGAAGGTTTTGACTTACAAGGACATGAAACTCATCGTGCACGAGAGGACTCTACAGATAGGCGAAGAAACGATCAGTCTTTCCGGCAAAGAGTTTGACATACTGCTTTTGATGTTTCAAAATCCCAAGAGAGTCTTCAGCCGGTACGAAATACTCGAGTACGTGTGGCGTGGATCTGAGAGGAGCGATCGAATCGTGGACGTGTACATGAGCACGCTGAGAAAGAAGATCGGCAAGGAAAGGTTGGTGACGGTACGGGGTGTCGGCTACAAGTTGGGGTGAGATCATCAAAGAGCACAGACCAGTTCTTCTCATCAGACCAGACGTGCTGGTTTTCTATCCATCTGAGGGCGATCCGTGGACTGAAAAACAGATCCTGTCGGACTCAAAAACGTTTTTTGTGAACGCAGTCGCCCACGAGCTGTTCTCTCCACTGAGTGCGGTGATGGGTCTTCTGGAACTCGCCAAGGAAGGAGACCGTGTTCAGGAAAATCTGTTGAAAATGGAACGACACTTGAACAGGATGCAACGCATCTTGGAACAGCTCATACTCCTTTCGAAGATAGAACAGGAGAACTACCAACCATTCGTTCGCAAGATCGATCTTGGACAGGTCCTCAAAGAAGTCGTACATGAGTACGAACAGAGAATAGCTCAGAAAAGGCTCTCGCTATCGCTTGAAAAAACCAACATGATGATCGAGGCTGATGAAGAAGCGTTAAAAATAGTTCTCAGAAACCTCATTTCGAACGCCGTGAAGTATGCGAAGGAAGCGAGTCACGTGGAGATCAAGACAATCGGGGATCTGCTCTCGGTCCGTGACGAAGGTCTTGGCATACCGGAGCAGGAACTCAAGAACGTCACGGCCCGCTTCTACCGGGCTAAGAACGTGAGAGGCATCTCTGGTTCAGGACTTGGACTTGCGATCGTCAAGCACATCCTTCGGAGACTGAACGTCACATGGGCCATACACTCAAAACTAAACGTTGGAACGACGGTGTTCCTGGAACTCGTTGGGGTTGAAGAATAATTCATCGTGTTGGTCCCAAACTTCAAGAAAGGAGATGTTTATGTATGACAGATAGAGCACTGGAATTGTTCGATCAGGGCTTCAATTGTGCTCAGTCTGTTTTTGCGGCGTTCGCGCCAAGTTTTGGTTTGGAAGAATCGATTGCGCTCAGAGTTGCCGCAGCTTTTGGAGGTGGTATGTCGCGATGTAACGGCGTGTGCGGTGTGGTCTCAGGAGCTCTCATGGTCCTTGGTATATCAATGAACAGCGCAGACAAGGATGCCAGAGAACAACTTTATGCGATATCGAAAGAGTTTGTCGAGCGTTTCAGATCAGAACATGGATCCATACTCTGTGCCGAATTGCTCGGATGCGACATAAGCAAAGAGCAAGAGTTGAAAAGAGCAAGAGAAGAAAACAGATTCAAAACAATCTGTCCCAAATACGTGAAACAAGCGACACAGATCTTGCAAGAGATGCTGCGCCTTTGATCTGTAGGACCAGAAGGACAAGAGTTTAAAAAGCGCGCATGATGGGTCAGAGTGTTTACCAAGCAAGAGGATCAGAACGGTCATGACATACTATGAATGGTCATTATTAGAAAATGATAGAAACAATATAAAAACGTGATCACAAGCCATATTAGATTTTAAGATATGATTATTGGTCAAATGGTATGCTTGCCGTATCTGTTGGCTCTAAATTATTCTTACATGTCTTTATAGGCATTCTCCGTTTATGAAAACACTAACCTCTACACATAGAGACATAATTATCCTATCATCAACACTCAATCTGTGGCTGAGCTTCGGCGACCTCGCTGGCCGCTCGACGACCAATTGTCACCCTCAGACGTTGTTGAGCGAAGCTCAGAAGAGTTCCCCTTCCTCATAGACGGTGCTACTTCACGAAGAACAGTGATTGGACCTTGACGATCTCTCTCATTGTGAACGGATCCGTCCTGGAAGCATTATGCTGGTGAGGTCAGTTATAGAGGAGATCACACAGGTGAAAGGAGGGTGGACGTGTACGGACGACTTTGCGCCTGCAATATAAGGTACATTATATTGCACACCTCCCGGATGCCCGAACATTTCAACTGAACACAGACGAATGCATGGTACAATTTACGTGGAATGGTGAACCGTCTTGGTAGAAGTGATTGTCTTTCTCAAATCACACGAAAATGCCTTGATTTCCAATCCGACTGAAAGACTGCATGGCGCTGTTGTAAAGCTTCTGGCACGAAGACTGAACATAGAAGAAATCCATGGTCCAGAAAGAGCCAGATTCTGTCTCTCGCCGATCTACGATGTTTCCCTCAACATGGTGAGACGATTTGAGAAAAACAAAAAATACCTCTTCAGATTGGCTTCGACGAACCGCAAGATTAGAGATAGTCTTTTGCTTCAATTGGCCATCGATCCGATCGTCGTTCTTGAAAACACAGCTTTCGAAGTTTGCGAAGTTCTGAGTGAAGAGTTGTACAACATCGAAGAGCCGGCCACAGATACTCTGTACTTCATCTCGCCGACGACTTTCAAAGTGTCCAAGACAGAGCATTTGCCACTACCCGAACCAACGCGCATAGCGAAATCGCTCTCCAAAATTCTCAATTGTGAGATAGTTCTACCAGCGATCGAAGACATGTGTGTGAGAACGAAAGCGATCAGTTTTTCGCACCATGTTTTGATAGGTTTCGTAGGATACTTGAAGTTCAACGAACCCTTGAGAGAACTCGCTTACCTGCATTTCACGGGCTTGGGCTATTCAACAGCACGTGGTTTTGGTTCCGTCCTCGTCAGGGGGGTTCACCCGAATGAGAAAAGAATCAAAGAACTTCACGAAAAATTTTCAATCCTTGAAAAGAAGAGATGTGGAAACTAAGCTGAACAGAATCTTCAGACTGCTCTACAGATTGATGAGTGGATCGACGGTCGAGAGTAGTAAACTCGCGGAAGAATTCGGTGTCAGCATTAGAACTGTTGAACGGTATATTGAGGAACTGCGCATGGCCGGTGTCCCCATAACCTCGTCTCAAGGCAGACACAAAATGGCAAAAAGCATGCTCGATATCGATTACGATTACACACTCAGTCTGACCGCCCGTGAAAAGAAAATTCTTCTGCTTATGATAGTTCTTGCGAAGAACTACTTTGGATCGTTGTATTCAAAGGATTTGCAAAACATAGAGTCGCAGATCATAAATTCACTCAGTTTGGATAGCTTCTACTCCAAGTACGCATATTACGTTCAGTGTTACTCCTTTCTGCAACCCAAGGTTGAAGAAGTTGACATCAGAGTCGTCGAAGCAATCGAAGAAGCCATAGCAAACCATGTGGTGATTCAGTTCAATTACCATCATCCTGAGAGAAGATGGCAAAAGTACACGGTAGAACCCTACAGGATCGTTTTCAGCGATGAACATTGGTACTTGTTCTGCAGAGATGTTGAGAGAAATTTCAAGCTCTTTTTAAGACTTTCGAGAATCCATGTTCCTGTGATTTCAACCGAGCGGTCCTTCTCCATGCCAACGAGGCAAGAAATTGACACAATGCTTTCAAAGGTTTGGGGAACCCATTTTTCCGAGAGAGAGTACGAGATAAAGATCTGGTTTTCCAAAAGGGTCGCCAGAAAGATCGAAGAAACTACGAGGCATTCCTCACAGAAGTTGGAATACAACGACGATGGTTCCGTCGTGTGCCACGTCAAAGTCTGTGGTTACAAAGAACTCATATCCTGGGTTCTATCGTGGGGAAGCGACGCGAAGATACTGGCTCCAGAATGGATCAAAAGAAGGTTTAGGAAAGAAGTAGAAAAGATGGTCACTCTGTACGAAAACGACAAACCTGTGTCGATTTGAACCATAAATTACATGACCGTATAAAATCTGTTTGACGAAACGGGGGGATCGTCGTGATCGTTCAAGAGGAACAGATGTTGAAATCCATTTATGAGCTGAAGAAAAGACTCGGAGAAGCAAAACATGAAAGTGGATCCAAAGCGGGAAGAAGCATCGCCGATCACCTCACGAACGTGGCTTTCACCAGTTATCTGTTGGCCCAATATTTGTATTCAAGGAACGTTTTGGACGATCGACACGTCACCTTAGCGTTTTACGCTGGCCTTTTGCACGACATGAACAAAATCCTTTCGAGAAGTCTGAGACAAAGTTCAAGCCTTGAAGAAATAAAAGAGGTGCTGAACTCACTCGGTGTATCAGAAAGCGATTTGTTTGTGCAAGAAAACCTCCAAATCATACAAATGTGCGTTTCTTTGCACCAAGAAACCGGCTTGGTTGGGATGGAACTGCTGTTCAACAGAGAGGAAAAATTCGATAAAAAAGTCAAGATCTTGACCAAGGTGATCAAGTTCGCCGACAAGTTCGACAACTTCAGCAACGCGGATTTGGAAAAAGATCGCCGCCTGAAAGAATCCTGTGAAAGTGTTTTAAGAGAGATACAAACACTCTCGGATGGAAAGTTCGATCGGACGACTCTTTTCCACGTTGTTTTGAAGGAATATCGGGGAATGCTCACCGAACTGATTTTCGAGGTCTTGAACGATCTACTCATTGAAAAGCACGATCTGTTCCCCATCGCCCGATTCCCGAACGGTTTGGTCTACCTTTCGAAGGGCGATCAAAGAGAAGAACCCCTTGAACACCTTATCTTTGAGTTATCGCAGAGATTCTTAGACCACGAAGGTATAGCGCGTGCGATTTTCCAAGATTCGGTTACCTTTGAGTCCACCGGTGTTAGACTCAGCAGCTCTGCTTTTGAAATGAAATTCAACAGATTGATCGATAAACTCTTGATGATTTCGATAAGTAAGAAAGACAAATTCAATGAAAAAGCAATTTTCATAGAGGGCCTTCAAAGAATCTGTGAAGAACTGTACAGGAATGGAGGTTCGCACAGAGATTCAATCAAGGAAAAGTTCAAACTCTTGGCAGGATTCAATCTTGGTCAAAAATCTAAAAGCCAAGTGTTGCAAGAAAAGTACGAAACCATCTCACGACTTTCTCCATTCGTCAACTCGAGTGAATCACTGGAAGATTTCGCCAAAAGGTGTGTGAGTGAACTGACAGATTTGTATGAGAAGCGCTCAAAAAGAAATTTGAAAACGTATCTTGAGAGGTACTTGACGATCAATCTTTCTGTGTGTGGTTACAACATAGTCGAGCAATATACGAAAGAATTCGTGCGGAGTTTTCGTCGCTATGGCCCGCACAAGTACACCTGCAGCATTTGTGGTACGAGTGGTGAGGATGAGGTCGTCGAAGCGGAGTCCGCCGAGACACCCTCGCTTAAAGTTCAGATGTTCACGAACAGGGGCCCTGCGCATAAAAGGATGGATCCCAAGAGACATGTTTGCCAATACTGCCGATTGCAATTCTTGGCGACAAAGGCAAAAGGACTGAATTACTCTGATTCGCAGATTGTGTTCGTCCTGCTGCCGGAGAACTACTATCCGGATAGCTTTCTCAGGGCGATGGAAGAACAGGTGAAAAAAGAGCTGAACGGGACAAGCAATGAGAGTTCACAACCCGCCATGTCCGACGTCATCGTCTCACTCTTCAAAAAGGGCAAGAAGAAAGAGCAACTAAAGATTATCTTCGGAAACATGGTTTATATTCCCATTCCCGTGAGTGGTAATGATCTTCAAAAATGGAAAAGCTTGTCAGCGATGGCAGCGATAAGCGCTCTGAGAATTCGCCACAGAATACCTGTGAGAGTACTTGTTACAAAGGATGTTCAATTGCTTCAGGACGACATAGAGTTCGATGAGAACATCTGGGTGAAGGACGCCGGTGTATTTGCGAAGAAAATCCTTCTCAATCGAGGAGTGTGGAGACAGTTCGGAGAATACCTCCAAGACACAAATCTTAGAGATTACTTGTTTGAGTTTCTTTCCCAACCTACGGATTTAGACGTCGCAGCGGTGGTCGTGAAGAGATGGGAGGATTTCAAACCGATGGCGATCGCTCCAAGTCTGTTCAAGATCTTTGGGGGTGATAGAGTGGAAGAAATCAGAAAGATGGCAGAGCTTGCGAGGCGCTGGGCATTTCGACGATCAAGCGAATCGAAGCCAACGGAATACCAGTACACGAAACCGTTTTTAGACGCCATCAAAAGCGTTAGAAAATTCGATCCCAAAACTGAAGATGAAGAAGTTCTTGAAGCACTCATTTTCGAAAGCGTTTCGAGATCAACCGATTCACAGAACGAAGCAAAAGAATTTGCGGACGCGTTTTTGAGCTTCCTCAAAAGAATTGGTGAAGGCAATCTGATCAACGGCAGAGAAACTCTTATCCTCAACTACGCGAAGTACAGAAACCTGTTTTTGGGCACGATCAAGCTTTTGGTTTACGAAAGCACAACTTCAAAGAAAAGTAAGGAGGTGTGATGCATGAAATTTTTGAGCACTGCGCAGAAAATCGATGCTTTCTTCCACCCTGAGGAGTTTCCCTTCTTGCCAACCGCTAGGTTCATTCACATCGTGCTTTTGAGAAAGTCGGATTCGGAACTAGTTCTTCGCACTGACGAGGGAATAACCAAAGAGATGACTCGAATGGGTTACCAGGACGTGGAGACAAAACCACGTGTGGTTTTCACGAAGCGCAAGGTGGTTGCACCGGAGAGGAGAACTGGCAGAGAATTTCTCAGATTTTATGGAATCCTGGGGGACGATTGCTCAATCAACGCTTCCATGTGTGGAAAGTGCCCGGACTGTTTGATCTACGGTTACGCGGCTGCTGAAAGTGGAAAAGAAAGCAAGGGGAGTCTCAAATCGAGAGTTCTTACAGAGGATGGATATTCGATCTTGCCGGCGTCTGAGATCACGGAACTTCGCACCTTCAATGCCTTGAGCGAGCTCGAGACCATGGTCGAATTCAAAGATGGAAAACCTGAGATGCGTGAAAGTTTGGGAACCGTTGAATACGTGAAACCAGAAGCGCATTTCCTCGATGTGGAAACTCTCAGGGACATAAGGGAGCCCGAGTTCGTTTATGTGCTCGGAAACATACTCAGAACGACAAGGTATGGAGCCATGAGCTCACGAATTGGAAAAGTTTCCAACGTTGTAGTTGCCATAGTCGGAGCCGAAGCGGAGATTTTCAGCTCACTTCAGCTGACAAAACTCCTTTGGGATAAGCTTTCAGTCAATGAGAGAAATCATCCACTGAAAGATGATGTCCTGACTGAGAAACTGACTGAAATCATAGAAGACGTATGCCAAAAAGCACCGTCAAGAACAGAACGGATCGTCGGAGACGAACTCAACAAGCTTCTCAACGAGACCAAAGAGATTTATCAAAATCCGAAGGATTTTGTGGAGGCGCTCAGAAATCTGAAGGGTATTTTGCGTGAAAAACGGGAGTGAATCTCATGTACATCTACCTGTGTCGTTTAGTGACACACGAAGCTGTCTTCTTTGCGAGTAAAGAAGTGTCTCAAATGTACATAACCATGCCATACGTTGGAAACTACGCATTGACATACGCGCTGGGTTTGGCAAATGTTCAATACCTCGGTAGTGAAAAACCAAGCTACAAACAAGACATTAGTTGTAGAGACACCTATGTTTACCCGGCCAAGTTCATTGTCTACAACTGGACCCTCAGTAGCTTCAATGCAACTGGAGAGGGATACTACCTGAAAATGGGACGAAACGTGGTCATCGATGGTGCGATGTTACACAGAACCACTAAATCACAGATTCGTGCCTACAACTCTCCGCAGATCGGCCAGTTCAAACTGATCGGACCGGAGAGCGAGGCGATTTTCCTTGTCAAGTCAACTGGTTCCATCGATTTTCCAAAGTTCGTAAGACTTGGTAAATTCATGTCGAAGTGCGAGCTGATTTGGCAGAAGCTTGATTACGACAAAAAGGCCGGAGAATTTTTCTGTAAGCACCCCATCAATCCAGTTGATCTTTCGAGAGATCGGTACACCTTAAGGGGCTTCAACGTGGTTTCCATCAAGCCTGTGCCTTTGATAGAGAACGTGAGAGCCGAAGGAGAATACGCCGAGTTTGAAGTTCAGTTGGAAGGCTCCACCGAGATCTTTCAAATACCCATCGAGGTTGCTTATTTCTTCGGTATGGAGGCGTAGATCTCGTGAAAAAATTAGAAGGTTACTCGATCCCGGTTGTGGAAGAAGACGGAAAGATTTGGGCGCTCCATCAAGTTAAAACTTACGAGGAACTCGAGAAATGTCAAATCGTTCTGAACACCTATCCAACTGGTACCGGTAAAACCAAAGCCTTGTTGAACGCCATAAGGAAAAAAGGCTTCGAGAGGGTTTTGATCATTGCACCAATAAACGAATTGATTCATCAGTACAAATCTTCCATTGAGCGATTCAAGGCCGAGCACAACTTGGAGCACGAGGTTTTCCTTGTGACGTCGGAGACCTTAGATGAGGTGAACCGCAGATCACACTCTCGGGCGCTCAGAGAGATTCTCAAAAAAGATAAAGCCATCGTCGTCACGAACCCAGACATAGTGCATTACGTTCTGCTGCAGAAATACGGAACAGGACCAATGAAGCGTACGCTCATAGTAGATCTTCTCAAGTTTCCCGAGCTCGTGGCTTTTGACGAATTCCATTACTACGATCCAAGTAGATTGTTTTTCGCTTTCGTGTTCATAGCCACCTCAATTTACTTCAACATTCCGCAGAAGTACATTTTAATGACTGCGACCCCAAGACGAGAAATGCAAGAAGTATTCGCTAAGATGGGAATTACCACATCCAAAATCGACTATGAAGCAGATCAATGCACTTTCTCGAGTGTAAAAGCCGCAACGCCCTTGGAAGTCGAAATCCTCAAAGGCAAGATCGACGACTACGTCGATCTCATTGAGGAGAAGATCGTGAAAGAGTCCGACAAAGACATTTTAATCATTAGTGATTCTCTGAGAAGGCTCATAAAACTTGCACAACATTTGAGAGAAAAAGGCCTTGATTTTGGTTTGGTCACCGGTCCCATGGCTCACCAACAGAGGAAAATTAATCTCGAAAAGAGGGTTATTTTGGCCACTCCGACGATAGACGTTGGATACGAAATAGAAAGGCCACAAAAACACAGACAAGCTATTGACATTATCTTTTTCGAAGCCCGTGATTCAGACGACATCGTTCAACGTCTTGGGCGAGTTGGCAGGGTTTTCGGTAAGAAGGTTACAGACACGCCATCTCAAGCCTTCGTGATAGTACCCCCGAAGATCCTCTGTCGGGTTTTGGAAAGCCTGGATAGGTCATCGAACAGACTCGAGTTCTCCAAGACGCTTCGAGAACTCGTCCCGTCTCGAATAGAAAGTCTCAAAAGAGAGTTCCTCGGTCCTTTCAGATTGATCATAGCCTTCTATGAAGATGCGTTTTGTTTGCTTTTTCCAAAGGACCAAAAAGGGATTCTGAGCGAATACTTCCAGCTTTTGGAGAAATTTTTTGATTCAGAACTCCATGAGGTGAGAAATCTGTGTCGGAACGAATTGGACATGTACTACTTCAGCATTGCGGATGAGAAAACTCGAGGTGATATCCTGAAGAGAAACCCAGAGCTCAAAAAAACACTACGGGAGCTTTACCGAGATGAAAGCGAAGCGACGAAAGCCCTGAGAGTGTACCAACACTTCATAGAGAGGTTCATACTCCCGTTTAGAGCCTCTGGTGATCAAGTCTACGTGAGAGATCCGAAAAAGCTGAGTGGAGCAGATTCGTTCGTCTACGAAAAATTCGCGATAATAACACAGTACAGGGTCAAAAGGTTAACGGAATTGGACACTCCGGAAGACTTGAGAAGTTCGGTGAAAGAAGCGTATCTTCTGGAGGAACCGTTGGAAAGATTCGAACAACCTTTCATCAGGATACGAACGAGGGCCGAGTCGAGGTTTTTCGTGCCGTTGAAGATCGAATTCACACTGATGAACAAAGATATTCACGTTGGTGAACTCGAGGGCGTGCCAGTTTATTTGGTCAATCCCGATGTGGAAAAGGAATGTTTCCTACTCGATTTTCACCCGGTCAAAGCAGAAGTCAATGGATATGTTCAAAGAGTCTTGATAGGATCAGAAGCTTTGAAGGCACAATCTTATCTCGAAGAAAAACCTTGGAAATGCGATTTGTTTCCGAGGTGAAAATCCAAATGGAAATGGAAGAAGAAATACCGATTTTCGCAATCAACGCTTATTTGTACTGTCCATACAGATACTACATTGAATACGTGAAGGGACAATTCTCTACGAACGAACACGTGGAAGAAGGCAGATACATCGGTGAGAAGAAGAGTAAGAAATCCCAAACAAAAGGTTACAAGAGAAGGCAAGGTATATTCGTGCACTCGAATTCGCTTGGAATTTATGGTTTTGTCGATGAGGTTATCAAAACAGACGAAAAGACCATCATAGTTGAAACCAAGAAGGGGAACGCTACTAAACCTTTCAAAAACGACGTTTTACAACTCATTGCTTACTTGATTTGTTATCGCGAAACGTTTGACGAAGACATTAAAAAAGTGGTGGGAAGGTTGCACTACGTCGGATCTGAAAAAAAGTTCGAAGTTAAGGCGGACTCCGCTTTGATTTCTCAACTGAGGGAAACACTTCAGAAGATGAGAAAAATCGCTTACGAACCACCACAGCCTCAATACAATAAGAAACGCTGTTTTCCTTGTTCATTGCTGGATATCTGTATGCCCTCCGTTGAGGAAAGCGATCAAGATCTGGTTAGAAAAGTCACCCCACATAGTTACAAACCACCAATTTTCGTCTCCTCACAAGGTGCATTCGTTGGTCGAGTGGGAGAGAGCATTGTGATATCCCATTCAGGTGAAGAACTTTTGAAGGCCCATTTTTCTGAGATCGGTACACTCTATCTGATGGGCAACGTTCAGATATCGTCTCAGGCTTTGAAACTCCTGGTCCAAAACGCTATTCCCATCGTTTTCACAGATATCAATGGGGCTCTTTCAGCCGTGTGTACTGGTGCTGTTCCAAAAAACGTGTTTCTGAGGCTGAAACAGTTGGAAACTTACAAAGATCAAGAGAAAAGGTTGTGCCTGGCCAAAAAAATCGTCCTCGGAAAGGTCAGGAACCAGGTGTTCGTCCTGACTAAGAAATCTCTCTTAAGAGGAGAGGAAAAAGCCAAATTCAAAGAGTTGGAACAAGCGATAAGCGATTGTGGAAATTTCGACGAACTTTTAGGAATCGAGGGACTTTGTGCAAACATGTACTTTGAGATCTACAAAAGGGCTTTTGAACCAGTTTGGAACTTCAACGAGAGAAATCGTCGTCCACCGAAAGATCCCATTAACGCTCTACTCAGCTTTGGATACACCTTACTTCACAATACCGTCTTGAGCGTATTAGTTGGTATCGGATTTGAGCCTTTAATTGGGGTATTGCATACTGATCATTACGGTAGATTTGCGTTAGCGCTCGATTTAATGGAGGAATTCCGACCGATCATAGTCGATCAGCTGGTTTTGTCTCTTGTAAATCTTAGGCACATAAAGCCCTCCGATTTCATCGAAAATATACAAAATGCGTTCGTGTTAACAGATAGGGGCAGGAAGAAATTCTTAGAACATTACAAGGGTCGCCTTGAGACGAAGCATCATCATCCAATACTCAATACCTCGATTGAATACTTAAGAATCATCGAGGTTCAAGCGAGGCTCTTTGAAAAGTGCATACTTGGTGAAGTTAACGAATATACACCATTTGTGGTGACGAAATGAGCGGGACCCCAGGTTATCTCGTGTCCTACGATGTGTCAGATGACAGGAGAAGACGCAAGGTCGAGAGAATAATTTCCGAGCGCGGAGTGAGAATCCAGTACAGTTGTTTCTACTGTCCTGTGGACAGACGAGCCATTTTGAATCTACTCATAAGGCTCATGAAGATTATAGACAAGACGAAGGACTCAATCATCGCTGTGTCCCTATCTAAGGATTGGGAAAAATTGACCATAGGGACCCTCAGAAATCCCGTTGCTTCGCGTAGAAATGAACGACGCGTTATTTAGCGTTCTAACAGAGAGCCGCAAACTCTAATTTTCTCTTAAAGTCTTGTGGTTCGCGAAACTACTTTTTCAGCGTGCTTACGCATTCTATTACCATAGTAGCATGGAAAGATGTGAACGAAGACTTCTTCTAAACCGTTGTTCAGCCAACCGCAGCCGTCTGGAGATTACTTCAGAACGATCATTACAGGGTTCCCTTTCCTTTACAGGCGAATCGTGCCTTTACCATCTTCTTCACGAAAAAGTATGATAAAATCCATTTCGAATAAGGATATAAAAAAATCATGATACCGTCTCAAGACCAAATTCCGTATAACGGAATTGAAAGTAATAAAAAGCATTAGAATATGTGGTGTTATTTGGGGTCTCAAGACCAAATTCCGTATAACGGAATTGAAAGAGATTGTTTCTACACTCGCGCAGGCAAATGTTTCCTTTCAGTCTCAAGACCAAATTCCGTATAACGGAATTGAAAGATTTTCTTCGTTTAGCGTGCGTGAACTGAATGAGAACTCTCTGTCTCAAGACCAAATTCCGTATAACGGAATTGAAAGCAAGAACGTGCGATCTGTGCTCGACTATTATGGTATTTCGTCTCAAGACCAAATTCCGTATAACGGAATTGAAAGCGTTATGCTCGCTCTCAAGCGACCGTGAAAGACAAGGTCTCAAGACCAAATTCCGTATAACGGAATTGAAAGAATCTCATTCACGTCGCTGTATGGGAGATATTCGGCGGTCTCAAGACCAAATTCCGTATAACGGAATTGAAAGCAAGTCTGGCGCAGAGAAATTGACGCGGCTTTTCAACTTGTCTCAAGACCAAATTCCGTATAACGGAATTGAAAGATGGCACAAGATTGGAAACTGCTGACAAATTTCATCAGTCTCAAGACCAAATTCCGTATAACGGAATTGAAAGTTTTCGTCGGTTGGAGATCGCCAGAATTTGAGTTCCGTCTCAAGACCAAATTCCGTATAACGGAATTGAAAGCACTGGTAGACTTGCTCCGTGACCGCGGTATTATTTGTCTCAAGACCAAATTCCGTATAACGGAATTGAAAGATTTATGGCGGAGCCGGCTCAGGGAAGAGCTACGCTGTGTCTCAAGACCAAATTCCGTATAACGGAATTGAAAGTTTCTAAGTAGCTCACCGCTCTGCACCTCCTTCATTTAGTCTCAAGACCAAATTCCGTATAACGGAATTGAAAGTGGAATTCCGAACTCTGGGAAGCTTCCGAGATAGAAGTCTCAAGACCAAATTCCGTATAACGGAATTGAAAGCTTACCTTTCGTGAGCTTGCCCCAGAAAGCGAAAAGGTAAAGTCTCAAGACCAAATTCCGTATAACGGAATTGAAAGAGCAGAGCCACTCGCCTTGGGCACAAATTGGTAATTGTGTCTCAAGACCAAATTCCGTATAACGGAATTGAAAGGTCGGCGCAATCGTGATAGGGACGGTGATCCTACTCTGTCTCAAGACCAAATTCCGTATAACGGAATTGAAAGTCAGTGCAAGAGCTGGCGGACGGCTTGTACTACGCGCGTCTCAAGACCAAATTCCGTATAACGGAATTGAAAGACGCTACGATTGTCCTCAAGCGCCCGGCTCGTCTGGCTGTCTCAAGACCAAATTCCGTATAACGGAATTGAAAGCTCAGGGTGTTTGTCCACGAACGCGACAGCCTCGTGAAGTCTCAAGACCAAATTCCGTATAACGGAATTGAAAGTCTGAGAAGAATAGACGAACGTGACAAGCCAAAACCGTGTCTCAAGACCAAATTCCGTATAACGGAATTGAAAGGAATGTACGACATCTACGGGCGACCCGCCGATTACCCAGTCTCAAGACCAAATTCCGTATAACGGAATTGAAAGGTTCTATCGTCCAACACGGCGGTGAAGCGATACCCTTGTCTCAAGACCAAATTCCGTATAACGGAATTGAAAGCTTTCGTGCCGCTGCTACCGCGCTCGCGTACATACATGGGTCTCAAGACCAAATTCCGTATAACGGAATTGAAAGTTGAGCGATATAGTACCCGCCGCGTAGTTTGATTTCGGTCTCAAGACCAAATTCCGTATAACGGAATTGAAAGCCTGTGTGTGTTGTGACCCTGGGAGAAAGTTTGTCGGTCTCAAGACCAAATTCCGTATAACGGAATTGAAAGGAATACTTGCTGTATCCTTTGCTTCCTGCTCGTGTTGTCTCAAGACCAAATTCCGTATAACGGAATTGAAAGTCAATTCCTTTCAGATGTACACGGAGGCAAGTTCTTCGTCTCAAGACCAAATTCCGTATAACGGAATTGAAAGCTGTGTTTGATTCGTGACCCATGCTGTGACACATGAGTCTCAAGACCAAATTCCGTATAACGGAATTGAAAGCTTGCTCTCGCAAATCTCTGACCCAAGCTTGATACGTCTCAAGACCAAATTCCGTATAACGAAATCTAAGCTCTTATACGAGTCGTCAAACCCAACAGCGAATGTTAGGTTCAAACAGAGTTCGATACTGTTAAGTGCGAATGTTGCCTTTGTTAGCGTTGTGGCTAGTGCCAACATTATTTAAACTTTGGAAATGCTCATCGTTGACTCTTTCGACGTCCCCCCTGACGAAGAGAACGTTGTCTCGTTCATATTTGAATGGATTGCTGGGAAAGACAACCCGAAAGAAGAACCCGAGGGATTCAAGTTTGATGTTAGAACTTCTCTCAACCGAGTGGGATGTAGAGTTGATGTAACGGAAAATGGGTTCTGTTTGGCTTTTGACGTTTCTGGTGAGCTGAGAATCCTTGAAAAATATCCCTGACGAGAAACTTCACGGATCGCTTCCTTGTGGTCAACTACGAAAGTCTGATTTGTAGCTCTTCGAGTATTCAATAAAAAGGCGGCTGACAAGATAGCCGCCCGATATGACTTTTCACAAAACTCTCAGTTTTGCGTCAAAATCTCCTTTGCTTCCTCCAATGTGGGTATCTTACCGGTGAGCACGATTTTTC